>Ga0208821_1000055_pt1 | contig 95953 bp, 90 predicted proteins | sample June2015DPH_20_5_FD_184720 | JGI IMG/M metagenome (GOLD analysis project Ga0208821, IMG submission 184720) | Peatland microbial communities from SPRUCE experiment site at the Marcell Experimental Forest, Minnesota, USA - June2015DPH_20_40... | ecosystem: Environmental > Terrestrial > Soil >...
CATGTTACAGATTTTAAGTGTGACTCTCTTTGAGAAAACTCCATTATTACAACTACTTTCACAAATTGATCCTAAACAAACTGAGAACGATTTTCCCAACCAGCTAAAATTATTCAAATAACGTTGGGACACTACTGAAATCGAATGATACCGAATTTAAAGAACAGCCGGAGGCTCTGAGCACTAAGTTATACTTTATGTTCTATCCCTGCTGTGCCTTGCCCAGGAGGATCCGGGCATCGACGGCGATAGCCCCTTTCTCAAGGACCTTCACGGGATTGATATCGATCCCTTCGATTTCCGGAAAATCCGTCACCAACTGGGAGAGCCTGAGAAGGCTTTCGACCAACGCCTCCGTATCCGACGGCCGTTCTCCTCGAACGCCTTTGAGGATGTTTGAAACCTTCAATTCGGAAATCATCTCCTTCGCCTCGGACCGATTGATCGGAGCCACCCGGAGGGAAGTTTCCTTGAAGACCTCTACATAAATTCCTCCCAGTCCAAACAGAAGCACTGGACCAAAGGAAGGATCGTGCTTCGACCCTAAGATGACTTCTTTTCCCTCGGAGACCATCTTTTGGACGAGGACACCGAACGAATCTCCTTTCGTCAATTTTTGAATTTTTTTATAGGCTTCTTCGGCTTCTGAGAGACCGCGGATATTCAGGACGACTCCCCCGACATCGGATTTGTGTGAGATCTCAGGGGAGATGACCTTGAGGGCAACTGTATCTTCCATCTTCTTTATCGTCTCTTGCAGCTCTTCTTTCCCACGAATCACTTGATAATCCGCCACTGGAATTCCATAGGCCCGAAGCAATTCGAATGCCTCCGGAAGGAGAAGATCCCTCTTTTCCCCTTGAGCCGTTTGAAGGAGTGATTTGGCCCTGTCGCGGTCCACGCGATAGACAATCGGCTTTTCCTTGATAACGTTCTGCTTCCGGTAGTATTCCCTCGAAACCGCCAAAGCGCTGAGCGCCTCACTGGGTTCCGTGAAGATGGGATAGTCAAACGTCTTCTTGATAAAGGCCGATTCTTCCTCTTCGGTAAAATAGCATAGGGCCACCGGCTTTTGATGATGGAATGAGAGTTCTTTTACCGCGTGAATCAATCTCCGCGAGGGTTCTTTTTCCTCACCGGCGGAGCCGTGCTGGAAAAGAATTCCGTCCACGCCCTTAATTCTCAGGACCTGGTCGAGAATTTTCGTATACAGGTCGAAATCGAAAAGGTCCCCCAGATCGAGAGGATTGGTGGGCTGGATGACTTTTGCCCTGAAGTAGCTTTGAATTCGTCTTGTAAACCTCTTTGTCAGGGGAAAGAGCTTGAAGCCATACCGCTCCGCAGAATCTGCGGCGATAATGGCAACGCCTCCGGAGCGCGAAAGAACGACCAGGTTGTTTCCCTTCATGGGCGGGAGGGAGAGGATCTTGATCGCACTGGCAAAGAATCGAAAATCCCTAGCCCTGACGATATCCGACTGCCTCAATGCCGCATCGACCACGCGATCGTCGTTCGCCAAAGCCGCGGTATGGAGCTTGGCGATATGGTGGCTTCCTTCACCGATATTGGCCTTGTGGAGGATGATCGGTTTGGAGGTGGATCGGGCGATCTCCATCAATTCTCTGCCCCTTTCAAGGCCCTCCAGGTAGAGGCCGATAATTTCCGTCTGCGGGTCTTGGACGAGATACTTGAGGTAATCAATCTCATTGAGATCCAGTTTGTTCCCCATGCTGACCATCTTGGCGATGCCCACGTTGGCGCTGGCGAAGAGGTTGAAATAGCCGATGGTCACTCCGCCGCTCTGCGCTAAAACGGAGACTTTCCCTTTGTTGATCGCTTCCCGTTTCAGTCTGACGAAGGGGACGACAAAACCGTTTTCAAGATTGATCAGCCCGATTCCATTGGGCCCAACGACTCGAATCCCCCACTTCTTGGCGATCCGAAGGATCTCCTCTTCTAAACGAGCTCCCTCCTCTGAAAATTCCCTGAACCCTCCTGACTCAATGATCGCCCATCGAATTTTTTTCCTGCCGCAGGCTTCCAGTATCCCCGGGACGGCAAGAGCAGGGGTGAGAATCACGGCCACATCGATTCCTTCTCTGAGGTCGTCCAGGGAGGTGTGGATCCTTCTCCCGAATAGAATTCCCTCTTTTTTGCCCGCGAGAAAGATCTCCCCATTGAACCGAAATTCGAAAAGATCCTCGACAATGATTCTGGCCAGATTGTCAGGCCTTTCCGAAACGCCGATGACGACCACCGATTTCGGATAAAAGAGTTGATCCATTTTCCACCCCCCTTTTTTCAGAAATCATATCTCGGGGAGAAGGCGTTTTCAAGAAAAAAGGGGGCTGTTTATCCCCGAAAAGCCTGAAAGACGTGCCGGAAATTTGAGAAGAAAATGGAAAGCGATGGTTGACAAGTCTTCATTCAAGGGGTTAAATTTTGTCCTAAAATCAATAAGATTTATATCCGAAACATGTTCGGTTTATAGACGGTTTTGTATATTCAGTAATCTCTGTTATATTTCAGCTTAAAAATACAGCATGCCTTCTTAAAAAATACAGTGTATACCCCATTTACTTTTCTTTACGTATTGGTAGATTAATAGGCTAATGAAAAGAAAACTTGTCTATCTCCTAATCATTTGTTTTTCTCTCTCTATTCTGGGACTTGCATTTCATCATCATGAGGATGGAGCCTCCCGTGATGATTGCCCCGTCTGCTCTTATTTCTCCCACCATTCAAATTTGGTCATTCAGGATTTCCAGGATTTTCCTCAAATTTCATTACTCTCTTCAAATGTTTCGTTCATCTCCATAGAAAATACGGTCAACGGCTCATACCTGTGTTATCATCCTTATTCAAATCGAGCCCCTCCTGCATAAGGGACAAGACCAGAATCCAGTTCCTCAACGTGCACGGGAGTATGCCATCTTATCCCCTCGCTTTTTTCTTGCCAATGGCTGCATGACCGGGGAATAAGTCCCTCTTAAAGCGAGGGTTTGTATCCATGGAGGGATCAAAATGAAAGCGATTCTTATTTCGATCATTATGGTCTTTGTCTTTTGTTCCAGTGGGTTCGCCCAGACATTGGAGGACCGGATCAAGATCCTTGAGGAGGCCCTCAAGAAACAAGAACAGACAATAAAGGAGCAGCAGAAGATCATCGAAGAGTTAAAAGCTGAAATGAAGCAAGGAAAACCTCCAAAACAGCAGCAAGCCGCCCAACCCAAGGAAGCTCCACCTCTCGCAGCAAAGGAAACGGAGAAAAAGCCAAGCCTTGAGCAGGTCCAGCAGCAGGTAGAGCAGTTGAAGGAGGAGGTGGGTCAGGTAGTCGAGACGCAGAAGAAGAACGTTCTGAGCGTGTTCAATCCCGCCATCGGGCTCGTGGGTGAGTCGATCCTCTCCTATCGAAGCAAGGGATCCGATGAGACGGGCAGCGACCGGCCTGGCGGGTTCGATTTCAACCAGCGTTCGGTGGAACTGAACTTGGCCGGATCAGTCGATCCGTTTGCGAAGGGTTATGCGGTAATCAACGCCTCTGCCGATCCGGTTACAGGCGAAGCTACGGCGCAGGTGGAAGAAGCCGCGATCCAAACGACCTCACTGCCGTGGAACCTGACGCTTAAGGGTGGACGATTTTTCGGCGAATTTGGCCGGTTGTCGTATATCCACGATCATGAGCTGCCTTTCGTGAATCGTCCGCTGGTGCTCGACAATTATATCGGCGGTGAATCAAAGACGGACGGGGTGCAGCTCAACTACTTATTGCCTATTTCGCATTACGTAAGCCTGACGGCGGGCGTGGGCGATCAGTTTGGCGATACACCAAACAATGTTCGTACTTTCCGTCACTTCGATGAGTTGAACTTTTGGGGCCGCGGGTCCACGTATTTCGACCTGACACCTGACGTCTCGCTCGAAACCGGCGTTTCAGGCCTGTGGACCCCGAGAGAAAAGGACCGTGGTGGCGTGTTCGTTCAGCCCGACCACAGTATACTCACCGAACGCAGTCGCTCCGTGGTGGGAGCAGACATGATGGTGCGCTACCAGCCACTGCGTAACAATCAGTTTCAAAGCCTCACCTGGGGCACGGAACTGCTTTACAGCGACAACCGCTATACCGACAATCCTACTGGGAAACTGGCCGGCCCTGCGTTCAACCGAGACGTCGGCTCTTATGGTCTGTACTCATATCTTGCTTACAAGTTCCATCGGCAGTGGACAGTGGGGTTCTTGTTTGACTACATGGAGAACCCACAGAACAATCTTGATAAAACCTGCGCATACTCTCCGTACATTACGTGGACCATCAGCCATTGGAATCAATTGCGTCTGCAATACACGCACACCACCCACAATGCCGCGTCACCCCTGAAGGATGATGACGCCATTTACCTGCAATGGGCGTGGATCATCGGGTCGCACGCGCATGGATGGCAGGAACGTTAACTCCTGGGAGGAATCAAATATGAAATCGAGACTATTTCGTTTGTTATTAATCATCCCGCTTGTCGGGATCTTATGTTTGGCAGCGATGCCTGCCTATGCATCCAAAATCCGTATTGTCACGACATTGACCGACTTGGCAGATTTTGCGCGCGCCGTAGGCGGGGACCTGGTCGAAGTTCACAGCCTGGCCACGGGCGTGGAAGATACGCACGGGGTTCCGATGAAACCAAGCTTCGTGCCGATGATGAACCGGGCAGACCTTTTGTTCCTGGTGGGGTTCGATTGCGAACACGCCTTCCTGCCCGCATTGATAGAAGCGAGCAAAAATCCACGCATCCAGGTGTCCAGGTCCGGCTATATAGACTGTTCGAAAGGCATCATCCCTCGTGATGTGCCTAAGTCAACCGATCACTCCGCAGGCGACGTTCATCCTTACGGCAATCCTCACTATATGCTCGATCCGGTGTTGGCGAAGACCGCAATCAAGAACATTTACGATGCGCTCGTAGAGTTCGCTCCCCAGTATCAAGCGGAGTTTACCCGAAACCGTGATGATTACCTCGCCAAGCTTGACGCTAAGATTGCTGAATGGGAAAGGGAGGTAAAGCCGCTCAAAGGCCTGAAGTTCGTATCCTATCACGAGCATTGGCCCTACTTCGCGGAGCGCTTCGGCATGGACTACTTCGGCACGATTGAATTGAGGCCGGGCATCGATCCGACTCCACGCCACATTGAGGACTTGATCACCAGGATGAAGGCCGAGCATGTTCCTATCGTCGTGCGTGAGCCGCAGTTTCCCGAAAAGGTGCCCAAGCGGATTGCGGAGCAGACCGGCGCAACCATGATCACCCTGCCCATCATGCCTGGGGGCGTGCCGAATACAGAAACATATATTAAGATGATGGACTACATCGTTCACACAATGGTCGCTGCCGTAAAAGGCAGGAAATGAACACACAAAGAGTGGGACCCCCCCGTACGTCGTCCGGGCGGGTCCCACACTCAACAGACTTATGAGTGAACCAATCATCACACTGGATAACCTGAGTATCGGCTACAACGGCTACCCTGTGTTATCCGGCATTTCGGTCTCGATTTCCCGGGCCAGTTTGACCGCGATTCTCGGTGCGAATGGATCGGGCAAATCGACTCTGCTCAAGACGCTCCTTGGACTGCTTCCACCGCTTGGAGGTCATATCGACACCGCTGCTCCGGCAGGCAAACCGCTCATGTTCGGGTACGTTCCTCAATCCATTCAATTCGATCCGATTTACCTGCTGACGGGGTTTGATGTGGCCCTGATGGGCACGTTCGGACGCGTCCGGCCTGGGCGTTTTATTCCGCCGAGGGAACGCGCCTTCACGCTCGAATGCCTGCGCGCAGCAGGAGCTGAGGAATTTGCCAAGAAGCGGTTTGCCGAATTATCCGGTGGTCAGAAGCAGCGCGTGCTCATCGCCCGTGCCCTGACAACCCGGCCTGACGTGCTGATGCTCGACGAGCCCACTGCGGGCGTGGACCCTACGGCGACGCACGCGGTACTGGATTTCATCTCCCAGATCATCAAGGAAAGGGAGATCACGGTACTGCTCGTGACGCACGACTTTGCGTTAGTGCGCGATCACGCCCAGCAAGTGATCTGGCTTCACCACGGCAAGGTGGAGCAGGGAACCGTCGAAGAACTGCTCACTCCGGAACGGATGGCGGAGATTTTTGAAATAGGGGTCGGCTGACATGGAAACGTTACGCCAAATCCTCTCGCCCGATTTTCTCTTGCGCAACTCGGTTTACACCAGCGTGCTCATCGGCTTCGCTTGTCCGCTCGTCGGTGTCTTTCTCGTGATGCGCCGGCTGGTGTTTATGGGCGTAGCACTGCCGCAGATCTCGTCAACAGGAGTAGCTATTGCGCTCTCGCTTCCCTTGTGGCTCGGATTCCGTCTGGCGGGTCATCCTTCGGAGAGCGCGCATGCCCTCGCGTTTCTCGGCTCGATCACATTCTCGCTGGCCGCAATCCTGGTGCTGGCGTTTCTGGAACGGCGCGGGCACGGCCAGCCCGAAGGTCGGCTCGGCACGGCCTACGTCGTGGCTGCCGCATTGGCTATATTGTTGCTGGCAAAAAACCCTTACGGCGAGATCGGCTGGCTTGATATGTTGAAAGGAGAGGTTATTACCATCTCCAATTTCGATCTTGCGTTGACGGCAGGAACGCTTGCGCTCGTCCTCGTCTCGCTGGGGCTGTTTTACAAAGAGTTGCTCCTGGTCTCGTTTGACCGGGAGATGGCCTTTATACTCGGCAAGAATGTTGTTTTCTGGGATGTGCTGCTCTATCTGATGATCGGCCTGACCGTCTCGATGGCAGTGCTTAGTGTCGGCCCGCTGATCGCTTTCGGATTTTTGCTGATCCCAGCACTTACGGCGCACTTGTTCAGCCGCAATATGCGCCAGTTTACGGCACTGGCTTCAATCATCGGTGGCGTGGTTGCGTTCCTCGGCTTCTGGATCGCTTATCAATGGGATTTGCCCGTGGGCCCGACGGATGTCGTCCTCCTCGGCGTGCTCTACTGGGCTGCATGGGTTATCACCAAGCTTCTCTTCAGAGGCACCCGGGGTTCCCATATAACTTAGGTTAAAAAGGGGGATACTGAAATGCGAAATGTGTTGCGATTCTCGCTCGTGTTCATGGCCTCGGTCCTGCCGCTTCTCGGCCAACCACATCCAGCTAAGGCAGCGGAACAGAAGATTATTGTCGCAGAGAAAAGGTTTGTGGACAACGGAGACGGCACGGTAACGGACACGAGGCGGAAAATAATGTGGCAGAAAGGCGATAATGGAAAAGAGGTCACATTCGAGGAAGCGCAAAAGTACTGTATGACGCTACGAGTGGGTGGCTATACGGATTGGCGTCTGCCCAACCCCGACGAACCGGACACCGCGGTGGTCGTCGAATTGATGATGCGCATACATTCACGCGATGCCTATGCCTATTTTGATCTCTATTGGTCGTCCGACCCTACGGTCTTGCTCCCATTCAACTATCACCCCTCCCAAGGAAAAGAAATCTCGAGGGTGTACTTCGCAAGGAAGGGCGCCAAGGCGTTCGTCAGAGCTGTCCGTTCATTGGCAACCGCAAAACCTGAAAGTGGTGGCTAAATTTGGTAGGTTAGTACAACATTTCAAACGCAAATTAGACTTTTACAAGGGCCAAGGAACAAAACCCTTCTACCGCGTAATGCTCCGCATATACTGTCTTCAGATGCAGCCTTATTCTGAGCACGCTGAATAGGGCTGATAGTGTCCTACCACTTCTTCGGCCTTGTGGGTCCTATTCTCCTTGCCGAGGTCTTTATCCCAAGAAAAGGCGTGACGGTCAAAAAAGTCTTTACTTTTTTCGCGGTCTTTCACCAAAATAAAAGCCACGAAGACCAAGGTTTCCCAACCCCTATGTCTTCATGGCCAAAATCAATATACAATTTTTCGATTTGATCGTCATCGTCAATCAAATTCTCTGCTTGACAGCAAGAATGCATTTTGTTAATTAATACTCTGTTAATCAAGCCACGAAGGGTTGAGGCCAGAAGGTCTCCGAGTTTTCGTGGCTTTTTAATTGGAACAGAAACCACGAAGGTTTGATGTCCTGTTGAAGCAGGACCCTTTGTGGTTTTTTTATTTTCGGCCCTCTGTGCGGAAGACCACGAATTTGCCCATAGAAGCCTCTGTCGCAGAGGAGAAACATCACGAAGAGGAGTTCAATATCGCGAAAATGGGTTTTCATGAGAGAAGGTCTAAAGAATGTTAAGACAGTTTATCATCTCGATTCTAGCGATCGGTATGATATCCAGCGCCTCCTCGGCGCAGATTAACAATCCAGCACAGTCGACCGAGTCAAGCACAAACGACGAGATACCAACGCTGCCGGAAATCGTTGTTACGGGCCGGCGGGACAGCATGCTTGGTATCGCGGAATCTGCGAGTCAGGGCACGACCAGCGCAGAGCAGCTCGCCGACCGCCCCATTTTGCGAAGCGGCGAAATCCTTGAAACCGTTCCGGGTGTCATTATCACCCAGCACGCCGGCGGTGGAAAGGCCAACCAGTATTTCTTGCGCGGATTCAATCTGGATCACGGTACAGACTTCGCCGTTTTCCTCGATAACATGCCGCTCAATCTGCCATCGCACGCGCACGGCGAGGGTTATTCGGACATGAACACTGTCATCCAGGAATTTGTGGAGCGGGTGGATTACGAAAAAGGTCCTTACTACGCGGACGTCGGCAATTACGGTTCCGCCGGATCGGCGCATCTGGTGTTTTACAAAACGTTGCCCCAAAACTTCGCCACCGTGGAGGGCGGAATGTTCGGTTACGAACGCGGCGTTTTCGGCATTTCGCAAAAGCTCGGCGACGGCCATTTGCTTTATGGCGGCGAGGCGTATCACGATAACGGCCCGTGGGATCACCCGGATAATTACTGGAAGTTCAACGGTATTTTGACCTACAGCCGGGGTGACGAAATGAATGGCTGGAGTGCGACGTTTCACGGCTATCATGGCCGATGGAATTCGAGCGATCAGATTCCGGCCAGCTTTGGCGCGGCGAATTTTTACGGCACACTCAATCCGACCGATGGCGGCAACTCACAGCGTTACAGTTTGCAGGCCGAATGGCACCGCAAGAATGAAAATTCCCAGACGAAAATCGTGGCCTACGGCTTTTACTACGACCTCGATTTGTTTTCCGACTTCACCTACTTCCTGACCGACACGAACAAAGGCGACCAATTCGAGCAGAAGGACAAACGCTGGGCGGCCGGCCTCGACGCGCGGCACACGATTTTCAGCCAGTGGTTAGGCAAGGACGTTCAAAACACTTTTGGTCTGCAAGTCCGCAACGATTGGATCAACAACGGGCTTTACCAAACGGAAAACCGCGTGCGCGTGGACAAGTTTGATTCCGAGGCCGGCACCGTTCTGCCTGCCACGACGGAAGCGGATCATTTTACAGACACCGAAGTTGGATTGTACGTAGAAAACAGAGTGAAGTGGGCGGAAAAATTTCGCTCGGTTGCGGCCCTGCGCGGTGATTTGCAGTGTTTTAACGTTACCAGCCTTGTCAACCGGGCCAATTCCGGCACCTCCAGTAAATTTCTGCCCAGTCCGAAATTGAGTCTGATTTTTGGACCGTGGGCAAAAACTGAAATTTATGTGCAAGGCGGCTTCGGTTTTCACAGCAACGACGGGCGTGGTGCCACGCAGACGGTGCAACCGGTTTCGGCGGACAATCCTTACCCCGGAACGCCGGCCGCGAAAATTCCCGCTCTGATCCAAACCAAAGGCGCAGAAATCGGCGTGCGCACGCTGGTTGTGCCGCACCTCCAAAGCACCGTGTCACTGTGGTATCTACACAGCGATTCCGAACTCCAGCAGGATGGCGATACCGGCGGCACGGTTGCTTCAAAATCGGGAAGCAACCGCTACGGCATCGAATGGGCAAACTACTTCACGCCGACTGAACATCTCGCGTTTGACTTTGACATTGCGGATTCCATCGCCCGTTTTGACTCGGTGGACACGGTTGACGCCGCGCCGGGCAGTCCCGGGGGCAAGCGTGTGCCCGAGGCGGTTGGATTGGTGATCTCGTCGGGCATCACGTTGCACGATTGGCATGGCTTTTCGGCCGGTCTGCGGCTGCGCTACTTTGGCCCGCGCGATTTGACCTCGGACGGAATTTATCGTTCCCACCAAACACTTTTGCTCAACGGAGAAGCTGCCTACCAAATCAACAAGACCTGGCGCATTTCAATCACACTGTTGAACCTGCTCAACCGCCGCGACCACGACATTGACTACGCCTACACATCGCGCGTGACACCAACGGTCGCGCCGGTGTTTCAGGATGTTTACCATCCCGTAGAGCCGATTCAGGCGCGCGTCGCATTAACCGCGCGATTTTAACATGAACGGCCACCGCCTGTGCGCGATTAACGTAAGATGCGGCCTGAGAAGAAATGCCAGGTTTCGGTAGGGCGCGGCTGAAGCCCCGCAAACTGATCGTAACCGGCTTGGCTGGTTACCGCACGTGTTCGGCTTCAATGTGAGCTCGAGATTATTCTCCTGCGCCCGTTGCGATGGCAACAAAGAAGCAGGAGTCCAGTTGAGAACATTCATATTGATAATTTTGAATAACGTCCCCTTCATGTTGATCCTCCTGCGACGTCAAAATTCCCAGTGGAACCGCGCACCGAAGACCGAGACCGGACCACGATCACGATTAAAGGCAGGATTGCTAATGAACTGGTAATCCACCGCGCCATGGATGGTTTTCCAAATTTTGAAATCGTAGTAAGATTCCAGAATTTTCTCCCACCCGTAGTTCAGCGCGCCGTCGCCAGCGAGAATGCCTGTGCCGCCAGCTTCAAAAAATTTCTGATGCACCTTGGAGATGCCGTTGAGCACGCCAGCGAGACCGAACGTGTCGTCTGGCCGCTGCCAGGCTTGGCCTTTGACGCTGATACCCGCCGTCGCCGTGTAATCGACATCGCTAAACATCCATGCTTGATTTCGTCCGTCGCTCCAGCCCACGCGGGAAAAGACTCCGAGATTTTTAACAATCTCTTGTTCAAGGTTTAAACCGAAGCCATATTTGTAGCAAAATTCAGCCGAGGCTGTGATGTCGGCAGGCCGGGTTGGACTATTAACCGCATCCTGGTAACTGCCCATGTTGGCGCGGTTCAGATAGGCAAGAAACCGAACCACCCCCGGATGGGTGTTTACGCTGTAACGAAACTCAAATTCCGTCACCATGCCCCAAGCATCTAAAAGCGGGCCATCGTGTGCCGAATTGTCATACGGCCATTTGAAAATCCGGTCTTCTGCGGTCAAAGAATTCGAGAAGCGCGGCACTTGAAAAAATCCGTAGCGCAAAGTCCATTTCGGCTGGTTCAATTCCACGGCAAGTCCGGTGGTGTAACCAATGGCATCCGCCGGATAATCCCAGGCTTCGTTGGCCATCAACGCCCAGCTCATGAACTGAGTTTGCGGATCGTTCGCGTAGCCATTGTTGTCGAAAATGTCTTTGACGCTCATCCGTCCGAGTGTGAACGTGAGTCGGGAAACATCCTGTTTTCCAGCAAGGGTGAATTGGTCATCGGGCACATCCTCCTGCTCCCCGCCCAAGCCGATGGTCTGACGGATGAACAAGCGCGCGATAGCCCCGTTGGGAACCCCAGTGCCGAGACGGAGGGCTTCACCGTTAGGAAAACCTTCCACGCCGCGCGTGTTGTTCAGACCAAACCCCTGCCACATCATTCCGTCAATGTGCGCCTCGGCACCGCGCCACAGGCGAACGCCGGCCATCAAATCCAGTGAAACCGATTCGCGCGTTTCACCGCCGGATGGCAGGCTGTTTGGCCCGGAATACTTCGATGAGAATCTGGGATAACCCTGGACGATGTCGGTGTTCTGGACGTGCCAGTTCCAATTCTGTTCCTGAACCTCGGACGATTTTTCAACCGCCGGTTTCGTTTGGTCCGTCACTGGCGCGGACCGGTCGCACACGGAATTCGTAGAGACTTCCGCCGGACTGTGAAAGGATGGCATGTTTTGATAGATTCCAGTAGCCTGCACACCAAGCAATTTGGGCACCCAGCTCGGCAACTGTAGGCCAAGTAAATTGGATATAGAATCATTTGCTTCGTAGGCGGACTTCGGCAGCTTCAATTTCGATATCCAATTTTCAGTTCGTCCAGACGAGGTCTCAAGTTGACGCTGATTATCTCCGGCGATACGCTCATCATCCGTGACAGCCGTTGCGGGACGAGTGGCGGCGAGAAAGAGCAACGCAATAACGAGGGTAAGGACACGATAAAGTGATGTCCTTGGATTCTTCTTTCGCAGGGTTAATAAACGGTAACAATTAAGCGTCATGACACCTGCCACCCTAAACCTCCTTTAGGCGCCGAGCCAAGTGGAAGGAGTAGAAATAAAAAACCATTCCACAAGGGGGAATGGTTTAAAATTCGGATCGGGCAACCATGCTAATTGCCCAACCACATATATTGCTTACGTTCCCCACTCGTTCAAGCTTCGGCACCGCGTACCGTGAGAGGCCGAATGGCCTCAGCCACATTGAGCAAACCCTTAAGCCGGGAGTGCTTGGTCAACCCGTTCGGAGAGCTTCTCTGGAAGCTTCCGGGCAGTGGCCTGTTTGTTTCGCGGGAGCCTCACCTACCGAGGACCTTTCTTTTTAAACTTTCGTGTAACACCCCTTAAAAATTCTGTCAAGCGAAAAATTAAGAAGAATTTTGTTTTCCTTGCTTCGTCGTCCTCTCTCAGAAGCAACTTTCTTTTCCCGATTACCGGATGAGAGTAAATAACCTTGGTCAGAAAAACCAGCTCACGCCGACGTGAAACATCTGAGTGTTCGTCCCGTTGTTGGGTAGCTGGGTATGCGCGTTAGAGAAGTGCAGCCATCTGTATTGCACGGTCAGTGCGGTTCGGTCACTCAGGAAATAATGTATGCCTGCGCCTACCTGGATATTAAACTGGAAATTTCCAGTGAGATCGGGGCCATCAATATTAGTGCTTGAAACCCCGGCCCCGGCGTCGACAAACGGCACCAAGCGGCTGCCAGTGGCAAAGTTGTAGCGAATTAGCGGCGTCAGACCAATAAAATAACGATCATTGGGTTTGAACTGCTCGCCACCGAAAAGTTCAACCAACAGTTCAAGGTTGCCACGATACCATTTGTCGGAAGCCATTACGTCCGTAAATACCCAGCCAAGATTCACTGATGCCAGCGCCAGATCGTGAGCGACCGCGGTGCCGAAAACTCTGATGCCAAAACCCGCCCCAACCGTGCCCCCCGCTTGGAACAGACCTTTGTGAAAGCCACTACCGATACCATCCACCCAGATGTTCTCTGGCGACGGGCTCCGTTCTGATCCGGGTTCATCCGAATAGGCGCACTCTGCTGAAAGTCCTATTATCATCAGGATGCTCAACATCACCAAGGTCACCTTACCTCTGGCCCAGCAAGCACAGCGTCCTGTGGATTTCGTTTCCATTTCTTCCTGCCATCCTTCCTATAATAGGCGCTAACATCAGATCGTTTCCTCTGACCCGACCCCTGCTATTCTTTCTTCTCTATGTCCATACTTTTCCGTTTCCCTGCCAATTTCATCAATCAGTCGCAGAAAAAGTGAACCAGTAACAAGATGATACTCACGGTTATTTTTCTACTCTTTACTTTTACCCGAATTGTCTTCTAATTTCTTTTCGGTGGTTTCGTCACCTTCCAACCCTTTCTTGAAGCTTCGAATCCCCTTTCCAAGACCCGCGCCAAGGTCCGCAATTCTATTACCACCAAAAATGACCAAAGCAATCACCAAGATCACCAACAAATCCGGTCCCGCAAGCATACATCCTCCTTTCTGAAATCCCCCAAAGTAGCAATTAAAGGAATTTCATATCGACCTTTTATAAAAAATTCTGAGATCATGTTCATAGATCACTACTTGCCTTCGGGGATGTCGTCTCCAGCATCGATTCTCCTCGACTCCTCGGCCTTAGGCAGGCGGTCTGTGGGTCGCGCCCACCAGACGTAAAAAGTAGGTAGCAAAAATATACTAATCAACAGGTCAGCGACCAATCCGCCTACAATGACGATAGCAAACGGCCGCTGCGAGTCAGACCCGATGGCGTGTGACATGGCTGCCGGCAGCAAACCCAGCGTGGCGACGAGCATGGTCATCATAATCGGCCTGAGCCGACGTGTTGCTCCTTCAACCGCGGCATCGGTGATCGAATGGCCTCTCGCACGCAACTGATTGATATACTCAACCATAACGACGCCAATCTGAACCGAAACCCCGAGCAGGGCCAGGAACCCCACCCCCGAGGAGACGCTTAAATAAGTGCCCGTTACGAGCAATGCCAGAAGACCTCCGAAAGGAGCCACAACCATACAGAGCAAATTGAGAAACGCCCACTTAGCGGAGCCGAAGGCGCCATACATGATCATGAAGATGAGAAAGACTGTTAGGGGCACGATGATCAGCAGCCGTTCCTCGGCTCGCTTTTGGCTTTCATACTCACCCAGCCAATTGATGAAATACCCTGGCGGCAACTTCACCTGCTTATTTACCTTCTCTATTGCCTCCTCAACGGTGCTGCCGAGATCGCGGTCCCGCACGCTGTACTTGACAGCGATATAGCGCCGGTTCGCTTCACGATAGATTTGGTTCGCGCCATCCGGCGTTTCCACCGCGCAGAGCTGCGCCAGTGACACTCGCTCGCCGGAAAGCGATAATAAGCGGATCTTTTCCAGCGCTTCCTTTGTGTCGCGGTACTGAGGAAGATAGCGCATGACAAGGTCGTAACGCTCCTCGCCCCTGAGGACCTGGGTGAGGGCATTGCCGCCCACGGCAGTCTGAATGGCATCCTGGACATCCGCCACGTTGATCTGGAAACGGGCGGCCTGCCTGCGGTCCACGATGAAATTCAGGTTGGGCTGACCGACGACGCGAAAGATGCCGAGGTCCTGGATTCCCCGAACGCGTTGCATCACGTTGTAGATCTCTTGGGCCTTGGCCTCGAGAAGTCTCAGATCATCACCGTAGATCTTCGTGGCAAGTTGCCCCTTGATCCCGCTCGTCGCCTCTTCCATGTTGTCCTGGATCGGCTGAGAGAAGTTCCAGATCGCACCGGGGATCTTCTCGAGCTCCCGGTTCATGGCGGCGATGAGTCTCTCTTTATCCTGGTGAAAGACAGGGCGCCACTGGTCCTTCGGCTTCAGGTTGACGCAGTACTCTGTGTTGAAGAACCCTGTAAAGTCTTGTCCGTCATCGGGCCGTCCGACTTGGCTGGTCGTCTGGGTTACCTCGGGAAAGGAGGCGAGTATCACGCGAGCCTGATTCGCTACCCGGATACCCTCACTCGGTCCCGTGCTCGGCGCAAGAGTGCCACGCACCCAGATTGCACCCTCATCCAAATGGGGTAGAAACTCCGATCCAATGTGATCGCTCATCACCAGATAAAGACTGCCGCACAGAGCGAGCACCGCAACGCCAACCATCACCCAGCGATGATGGATCGACCAGGTCAGGGCCCGCCGATAGCGTTTCGTAAGCCATACAACCACCGGATTGTGCCACTCGGGGGTTTCTTTGCGGAATAAGAAACTTAGCAGAACAGGCGCGATCGTTATTGAAAATACCATTGCTCCCAGGAGAGCAAACGCTACGGTCCAGGCCATCGGTTTGAACAGGCGCCCCTCCACGCGCTGCAGGGTAAAAACGGGTAAGTAGCCGCTGATGATGATCGTAATGGCGTAGAAGACGGGCCTTTGCACCTCGTGCGCGGCAGCCCGAATTCTATCCATCACTGACGAGCTCGGGTCGCGATGGCCTAAGTGGCGAGTGATGTTTTCGACCATGACGACCGCGCCGTCCACGACCATACCGAAATCGAGCGCACCCAGCGATAGCAGGTTTGCAGGAATCCGCCTCAGATCGAGACAGATGGACGCGAACAATAACGAAAACGGGATCGTCAGCGCAACGATGAGCGCGCTCCGGGCATTTCCCAGAAAGAGGAGCAGCACGATCGTGACAAGGATGAAGCCTTCCGTAAGGTTTTTCAGAACGGTGTGCGTCGTGTACTGTACAAGATCGCCTCGATCGTTGAATGGAACGACCTTAACGCCCGGGGGTAGGATTTTTTCGTTCAGCTCCTGCACCTTCTTCTGCACGCCCTTGATCGTTGCGTCAAACTCGGCGCCTTTCCGCATGAGCACGATGCCGGAGACGACATCATCGTTGTCTATGATCTTCCCATCCGAGCGATGAATCGCCCTGCCAAATTGGCCGAGCCGGATCTTGGGACCCTGTGAGACGACGGCGATGTCTTTGACACGTAACGCCGTGCCGTTCTTTGTCGTGATGACTGTATCCTCAATGTCGCGCACGTTGCGGACCAACCCGACCACGCGCACGTTGATCTGCTGCATGCCCGCTTCGATGAAGCTTCCGCCCGCGTTCACGTTGTTGTTGGTGAGCTGTTGTTCCACCTGGCCGATACTGAGTCCGTGGGAGACGAGTTTGTCCGGATCGACGCGGACCTGGTATTCGCGCGTGGGGCCGCCGAAGACCGATACGTCCACCACATTTGGCACCGTCTTGAACTGTTTCACCAGGACCCAGTCTTGCAGGGATTTCAATTCCATCGGGTCATATTGCGGATTCGTGCTCCTCAAGGTGTAGAAGTAGATCTGGCCGACCGGGCTGAAGTCGGGGCCAATCTGGGGCTGAAGATTGGCGGGAAGATTGACCATGGAGAATCGCTCCAGGACCTTTTGCCGGTTCCAGTCGTTATCAGAGTCGTCGTCAAACCAGAGGATCACGACGGACAACCCGGCAATCGTTACGGAGCGCAGGTGGGTGAGATGCGGAATACCGTTCATCACGTTTTCAAGGGGAATGGTGACTTGCTGCTCTATTTCTTCTGCGGCCCGGCCAGGCCATTGCGTGATGACCCAGGCATAATTATTCGCTACGTCAGGATACGCTTCGATCGGAAGACGGTGGAAGGCAACGATGCCACCGGCAAAAAGCAGAAGGGCAAAGGCCAGTACGAAAGGGCGCTTGTTCAGGGCGAAGTCTACTACGGCGCGGATCATCTCTATTTCCTATTCTTTCCTGTTCTCGAGTCGGCTGAAGACTGCTAATACTTCTGCGTAGTGTATTGGAGCGCCAGGGCGTTTGCGACTACCTGTTGACCCGGCTGGATTCCCGTAACTTCCTGCATGTTGCCGGGATTACCTGGAAGCACCTTCCCAGCGACCACCTCGACGCGCCGGAATTCACTCTCTCCCGACGGCACGTAGACCCAGTCGCGGTCTTGCAAATGCAGGATTGCGGTTGCCGGAACCTTGGCATGCGTTTCCTGCTGCACGCCATAAAAGGTGGCTGAGACAAACATACCGATACGCATGAAGCCCGGATTCTTCATTTCCAGTCGGACCTTCGCGGTGCGGATACTTGGGTCAAGGATCGGGGCGATATTACTGATCCGACCTTTAAACACCTTGTCCGGATAGGCGTTCAGGCGGACATCTGCGTACTCACCGAGGCGAACAAAAGGGAAATCGTTTTCGTACACGTCGCACATAATCCAGACGTAGTCGAGGTTGGCGATGGTGAAGAGGTTCGGCGAATTGTCGAGCGTCTTCACCCCGGCGCCGGCCGTCACATTCTGCTCGGTGATGACGCCAGAGATGGGAGCGAAAATGTCGACAATTCCGCTTGGGGGATGATCGAGGTCTGTTACACCAAGGACCCGGAGCTTCTCGCCAGTGGCCTCGCGGGTAACCTCCGCTTTCTCCTCCACCTCCTCCGCAACCTCCAGATCCTTCCTGGCGGTCGCCCCTTTCTCGTAGAGGACTCTGGCGCGTTCCAGCTGCGTCTTCGCCAGTCTCTCGTCGGCAACGGCTTGCCGGTAATCGGAGAAGGCCCCTGAGATGTCGGCGCTTCGCACCCTCAGGAGAAACTGGCCCTTCTTCACGGTATCCCCCAGCCGAGCCTTGACTTCCACCACGCGGCCCGAGGCGAGGGAGATAGCAGGGACGGAGCGCGAAACATCAGGGTTCACGACCCCAGTCACGGTCAGCTCCAGCGCCGCTTTGTGCTCACCGGCCGTTGCCAGCGGAAACTGCTCCGGGTGAGCTACCTTAAACCCGGTAGACTCCCCCTCGCGCTCGACCTGTGCCGGCGGCGGCATCCCGGACGCGTCATCTGCCTCCATTTCCCGGCCGCAGCCTGCGAGAAGAAGGATCACCCCAAAACAGAGAGTTGCCGCACAAATCAAACGTTTCATTCCATAACCTCCCGACCTACCGCGAGATTCAATTGAGCCGAGGCGGACAAGTAAGACCCAATCAGGGTCAAATAGCTTCGTTGAACATTCCGGTAGTCATTTTGCGCTTGCAGAAAATCGAGCAAAGATGCCCCGCCGCGCTCATAGGAAAAGGTCACTATATCGCGAACCGTCACAGCCTGTTGCAGGTATTTCGCCTTATACGGCCGCAGCAAGATCAGGGTGCTGTTCAGGGTTGCATACGCCGAGTCGACATCGCTATAAACCGACGCTTCAGAGGCATCCCGCAATCTTTCGTTGCGCAGGATGTCAAGTTGGGTGCGCAGCCTCTCCCCCTGGTTCCTATCGAAGATGCGCAATGGAATGCTAACGCTCAAACCCACATAGGTCTCGTAACCCGCTTGAAACGAAGTATTTCGCCCGAAATCTACGCCGATCGTCGGATCGGTCGAGGCATTTGCTTCGGCAAGCCGATGGTTCGTCCTGGCCTGGTCGATCGATTGCACCACGGCCCTCAGGTCCGGCCTTGTCTCGAGCGCGATCCTGCGGAACTCCTCGAGCGGTGAAATTTGCTCGGAGAAATCAAATGGCCCTACCACGTCAAACTGTTCGACGTGCGTCCGGTCGTTCAGCAGCATCAAAAGTTGGATCTTCGCCGTTCGCACATTCACTTCAGCAGTTTCCACATCCGATTCAAATGTAACGCGCTGCAGTTGCAGTCGATCCAGGTCGATTCGCGCGATATCCCCTGCTTTGAATCGGTCGTTGCTTACCTGAAGCACGCGATCGTAGTAGGAAAGGTTCTCCTTCGCCAGCTCCAAAATTGCCTTTTGTTGAAGGACCTGTACAAATGCGCTCCGCAAACTGAAGAGCAGGTCTCTCTGCTCGTCCGCCAGTTGCGAGATTGCAATTGCTGTCCCCTTCTGTGCGCTCTCTAGTCGCAATTGCCGCTTGTGCCGCCGCTCGAACAAATAGCTTAGTGAGACTATTGGCAGCGTGTCTACGTACGCGTGGGAAGACTTCCATGGGTGGAGTTGGTCCACCGACGCCGTGAAGGTCGGGTTCGGACGCAGAAAGGCTGTGAGTTCTTGCGCCCTGGACTCTTCAATACCGATCCGCCCTGCCAGCAAAGTCGGATTATTCACCTCAAATTTCTCTCGGACCTCCCGCCAGGTTAAAGCCTGCTGCGCGAAAGACCCTTTTGTAAAACAACCCACGAGTACAAACACGATGAACGGAAGCCACATCAGGCGCTTCATACTACCTCCCTGAGCATGTTGCTCCTCTCTTTCCACCGGAGCCCCCAAGGCCATCGGGACCCGTAAACATGCGGAGTCGCGACCCCGGGTAGTACCAAGATTTATGATAAATGGATTACTGTAATCGAGTAAACCTATCTCTTGGCCATACAGACCCTATCTTTTGGCTATCTCCATTGCACTGCCACCAGAATGTTCGTATATTGAGAGAAGAGATCCGAGGGACCTGGCGGGAAATCAGACGTTTCATAACCAGGTGTAATATTTTGATTTCACTTTGAATTTTTGACCTGATCCGCGCCATTGCTGACAATAAGCATTGACCGGGACCGATATATTACAATGTGTCAAGCGCCCTTTCCTATTGCCTGGCCTACACCTATAATTGTCCCGAGGGGGTTATGAAACTGCGTCTTCGCGATTTGCAGAGAACTCCTCGAGCAGTACTCACATGCGCTGGCATACTCACTGCGGTTATTGCTCTCGTGGATTGGTGGGTCGTTGGCAACATTTACTTCGGCACTCTCTATGTATTCCCCATGTTGCTTGCCGGGACCGTTCTTCCACGCTGGCAGATCACCCTGGCCGCAATCTTTTGTTCGGTTCTTGGCGAGCTATTCGACCCGTTCCCGTTTCAACTAATCACCACCTTGTCGCAGGACATTTTGCTTTTCATCGCGCTCGCTGGAATGGGATTGTATTCCCGTGAGATAACAGTAACCCAGCTGCGGGAGCTGGAGAATCGCCAAAGAGTCGAAAAAGAGGTGGCCGCCCGGCGTGAGGCAGAAGAGCAACTGGAATTTGTAATCCAGAGCAGTCCGGTCGCGATTCTCGTCATGAGCGCAAATGGAGAGATTCTTATCGGAAATCCCACAGCACACCACCTCTTTCGAGTAGGAGCGGGAGAACTGGTCGGAAGGAATATTTCACGCTATGTCCCGGCGCTTGGCCGCGTGCCTTCTGTGGAGGACACGAGCCAAAGCTTCCGAACCGAAATGCAGTGCCGTGGGAAACGAAACAATGAGGAAATCTTCCTGGCCAATGTTTTCTTTTCCACTTACAGAACGGCGATGGGGCCCCGCCTGGCTGCCCTAGTGGTAGACGCCTCCGAGGATTTACGGGATCGCGCGGAATACGGCCTCGAGCAGCTAATGGCGGGATCGCGGGTCCTTGTGGGAGCCGTTTCTCATGAAGTAAGAAATGTGTGCAGTGCTATTGCTGTTATTTATCAGAATCTCGGGCGAAACCGAGGACTCGTGAAGAATCAGGATTTTGAAGCTCTCGGCTCTTTGGTCGAAGCGCTGAACAAGATCGCGTCTCTGGAGTTGCGACAGAGCACCGGTGGCTTCGAGGCTAAAATTGTCGATCTTACCGAGCTTCTCGACGAGGCACGCATTGTACTGGAACCTTATTGCGCGGAATCGGATGTCACGCTGAATTGGAACATCCCTGAAAAGCTCCCTTATGTCTGGGGTGATCGTCACGGCTTATTGCAGGTGCTCCTTAACCTTACAAAAAATAGCCGACGAGCATTGGAAGGAGCAAGCCTGAAGAGAATCGACGTCTCCGTTGCCGTCGAACATGGAATCGCGTCTATTAGGGTTGCCGACACCGGGCCGGGTATCGCCTCGACCGAAAAGCTGTTCCAGCCATTGCAGAAAGGTGCCGAGGCTACGGGACTTGGGTTGTTTCTTTCTCGCGCTTTGATGCGGTCTTTAAGAGGCGACCTTCGATACGATCCCGAAGCGCCGAGGTGTTGTTTCGTAATTGAACTGGTCATAGCTGATATCGCTGAAGCAGATCATGTGTGAGCGGGTAAGGATGCAGCGAATACGACTCTTATTGGTGGACGATCACCCCCTCTTTCGGGAAGGTTTGGCCCGGCTGCTGGCATCGGAGCCTGACTTCGAGATGGTTGCCCAGTGCAGCACTTCAGCCGAGGCTCTCCAATTACTCGGTCGTTCTGAGGTCGATGTAGTACTTCTGGATTTTGACCTGGGGGAAAAGCAGGGAAATCACTTCATATCGTCGGCGCGTCAATCCGGATATGCAGGCAAGATACTTATGGTCACTGCCGGCATGAACGCGACGGAATCTTCGGTTGCATTGAAGCTGGGCGCATCGGGTATTGTCCTTAAACATAGTTCTCCGAGTACCCTGGCAAACGCTATTCGGCTGGTCGCAAACGGAGAGACATGGATCGACCAGAAAGTCATTCAACAAATGGCCGACCGGTTCCTGCAAGGCGACCAACAAGGTCTCCCACGAACTCTTACTGAGCGGGAGGATCAAGTGCTCCGAGGCGTGTTCGAAGGGCTTGCAAACAAAGAAATCGCGGCGAAAATAGGTGTATCGGAAAGTTCAGTGAAGGCAACGCTCCAGCAATTGTTCGACAAAACTGGCGTACGAACGCGCAGCCAGCTTGTCCGAATTGCACTCGAAGGCCCCTTCCGTATGAATAAAAAGTTATAATCTACCGTATCCGATTTCGTGCCCGTTAAGGTTTGCTATAGTACTTTTCCGTCCCATGCCGCATCCATAGGGTCGAAAGTGACCGTACTTTCTTACCTTAGGCATTAGTTCCGGAATCTTTAGGACGAAGCTTCTTAGGGGACAATAACTGGCCGGCGGAATCAGATCTTGCCGGAAAGGGATTCGGCATATCCGGTTAATTCGACATAGCCCACGCCCTTGATGGGTTCCCGCTGGTATTTCCCGTCCACCTTAACGCTTCCCTCCCAGTAGGTCACCCGAGTGGATTCTTTGGTAATCAATTCTTGATCTTTAACGGTCGGGGAAAGGGTCAACTTAATTTGGCGAGCCGGGACTGTTATTCTCCATTTGGAAGGATAGATTGCGCCGCTCTTTGAGCTTTTCCAGTGATCCAGGGCTTCAATCTGAAATTCCTTTTTAGGTAAGTGCTGGTATGTTCCATCAGGAAAGATGATGGTTCCACTTGAATAAGGATCTATTTCCCCGTCCTTGTGTCGGATCTGATAAAACATCAGCTCCGTCCTGTTATCTAATTGGATGCTAAACCAATCCCATCCAACCTGGTATTCCCGGAGTTGAGACGAGCCAAACTCATGGTCCATCCAGCTGATTCCTTGGACAGAAATCTCCTTGTTTTGCAGAAAGATTTTTCCTTCCGTTTTTAAGCGAGGGATGGAGTAATAATGCGAGGCATACCCCTCTCCTTCAGCTTTCTGGCTGATCCCATTTTGCCCATGGATGGCAGGGTTTTTTCCAGGGATAAGCATCAGCTCAATCCCAAAAGTCTTGTCTCCGGCTTTGAGAACATGATTCTGCATCCCGGGACCTTTGCCTTCAATCGACCAGCCTTCGATCCAGATCCGGAAGGTCTTTTCGCCTTTTTTGTAAGGGTAAGCTCCGGCCTCTCCCAAGCTTCCGCGGCTGATCTTCTCAAGATATTCAAACTTCGCCCTCGATTCATCCGTGACGGCAAGATGGGCAAAATAAAGGTCTTGAATGGACCAATTCGATTTTTGATGTTTTGTTCCCCTGTTTAAACCCGTTCTGAAAAAGGTGAGCTGGTATCCAAACGATTTCTTCTCTTGACTGTAAAGATGGCCGGAATAGTACCACCATTCGGTTCTAAATTCAGGATGAGAAAAATGATCCTGGGGAAAAGAAAAAACTCTTCCCGGAAGCACCCGTTTGAACTCTTGTCCAAGAAGCATAGAACTAAAGACGACAATAGCCAGAAAAATTAAAAAAAAGGTGGTCCTTGCGAGCCGAAAGCGAACCAATCTCATCCTCCAATCCCCACCCTTCCCTTCCCTCTCTTCCCCTCTCCCCTCGTGGGAGAGGGCGCGGGTGAGGGGGAAAATTTTCTGTTATTGTAATGGAAAAACCGAAATAGAATCAAGAATTCTATAGACGATAAATGAGAAAGGTGGTAAATAAGTACAATTAGAGGAGCCAATTGGAAAGAAATCAGACCTTCGTCTAATAAGCATTACATTCTGCGAGAGCATATGGATAGCATGCTCAAGAAATGGCTGCGATGGCTCAAAGTCGTTCATGACGACATTCAGCAGTTGCTAATAAAACAGAATATCTTCTGGGAAGTCCAGGATATTATTAGAACTAACGCTAAGCTTCACAAACCCAGTTCCTTTTACAGCTATCTGGGGGATACTTACGTTGCCTACATCTCAATTGGAATTCGCCGCCAAATCAAGATTGACAATCAGAGTATTTCTTTTGCCCGGTTACTCACTGAGCTTGCCAACACACCAGCCGTTTTGTCCCGGAAGTACTATGTCAGCCTTTATAAAGGGTCCAGGGTTGAGCAATTTGCAGACAGAGACTTCGACAGATACTGCGGAAATGACAAAGCCTATATTTGTCCAGACATGGTACTCGCCGATCGCGATGAGCTAAACCGCGCGGCATTGGTGGTTGAGGACTTCGCCGATAAGCGGATAGCTCATCGCGACAAACGCAAACCGAAGGCGCTGCCACGATTTGAACAAGTCGACTCGTGTCTGAATACGCTGGATAAATTATACTGCAAATACCACGGGATTTTTCACGCATCGGCCATGAGTACTCTAGTGCCTGTTTACCAGTATGATTGGAAGGAGATATTTACCGTCCCTTGGCTGAGATATGAAGAAGAATCAGAAGAGTGAAGGACCTAACAACATGCACCCAGTCGCCCAAACTGCGGGCTCTGGGATAACCAGGCCGTTGAGTCATGAGGCTGTGGAAAATCATAATGGTAATGGAGCTAAGAACTAACCTATGAAGTGTCATCTTGTTTCTAGCCACTGAATGTGGAAGAATACTCGCATGCAAAGAGATTTAAGAACCAAGCCCTTCTACGAGACCAAACTTGGACGGACGTATTGCGTGGATTCGTTGGAGTTCATGCGCGCTGAGATGAACGACCCTTCCGTGGATCTAATTATGACGAGCCCCCCATTCGGCTTGGTTCGTAAGAAGACCTATGGCAATGTCGATGCCGACAGCTACTTGGCCTGGTTTCATCCCTTCGGGCTTGAATTCCACCGCATCCTGAAGCCCCACGGTTCTCTCGTTATAGACATCGGTGGTGCCTGGAACCGCGGACAACCTACCCGAAGTCTCTATCACTTTGAACTGCTCATTATGCTATGCAAAGACCTCGGCTTCTACCTAGCCCAGGAGGTTTTCTGGTGGAATCCCTCAAAACTGCCAACTCCTGCTGAGTGGGTTACTGTTCGCAGAGTACGCGTCAAGGATGCTGTCAACTGCATTCAGTCTGAGTATCACAAGGTAGACAATGGCGCCCTCGGCAAACTGCAGTCGCTAATATCGACTCGTCTCCCTTTTAATTAAAGGAGTTAAAAACTCTCATGCCCCAATGGAAATTGCTTGCACGTGACTGGAAATCAAATCTTGCTTCCCTTTTTGGCTCCGTAACCTCCCAACTTGTCATATCTTCGCCATATGTTACGAGGGATGGAACGTCATATCTACTCTCTTATTTGCCTCGCGCCGGAATCAACTCTATTAACCTCCGCCTTGTTACAGATCTGTCAGCTGTAAACATCTATCAAGGGGCAACCGACCCGGATGCACTGCGGATTCTTGCTGATACCGTCCCGAATTTCAAATTATTGCATCTACCCAAATTACACGCCAAAGTCTACATTTCTGACTACCATAACGCGATAGTCACTTCTGCCAATCTTACTGAAGGAGGATTAAACCGAAATTATGAATATGGCCTATTCACCGATTGCACACCTTTAATTCACCAGATACTCGAAGATATTACGGAATACTCCGACCTTGGTGCTCTAGTCACCTCAGAAAATCTCCTTGAGTACTGTAGAATCGCCGAGAAATTAAAGACAACTTTCAAAAAGCAACAACTTTCAATACGGTCTGCTTTGCAAAAAGAATTCGAACATTGTGTTCTTTCTGCCGAGGATAATCTCATCCGACTTCGCTTGGCAGGGGGTGCAATGCATACCGTATTTGCCAAGACAATTCTGTATCTCCTTCGGCGTTACGGACCGATGCCAACCACCGATATTCATCCGAAGATCCAACGGATCCACCCAGACCTGTGCGATGACAACGTCGACCGTGTCATAGATGGTAAGCGCTTCGGAAAAAAATGGAAACACGCTGTCCGGACAGCGCAACAACAACTCAAGAAACAAGGACTCGTGAGGTTTGCTGATGGCCGTTGGAGAATTTCTTCGATTAACGACGGCCTAAAAGGAGTTTAAAACAATGGCAAAACGAAAAACATGCAAAGCATGCAATGGCAAAGGCCTATTTGCACCTGCCGATCCTTCTTGCAAAATCCATGCACTTAGGCCACCATGGGTAGTAGTGGAGAGATGCGACTCTTGTGAATTCTTTTCCGACGATCTCCTTGCAGCGCAATCGCTTTATGGTCTGGCTGGCTGGTTTACTTGCACCGGGGGCGCATTTCATGCCCTTGCAGATACTCGGACATATGTGCGAAAGTAAAGTGTGCGACATCTGCCATCGTCAGCTCCGCATTATCAGGAAGTCGCCGGCAAAAAGTACAAATGGAGTCGGTATCAGCGACAAAGACCAACCAGGAAATAGCAGTTGCAATTCGGCCGGACCAGATGTTGAACTACATGGCCAATGCTGAAGAACTTCATCGTCTGGGTAAGAATGCTGCCATGTACAGCCTACTGTCCAAGGCATCGGCATCTGAGAAGATTTTAGCGGAAGAGATCACCAAACTTACCCCAAAACGTCAGAAAATCCTCTCCACCCTGACCCGATGGGCTCGATCAGCCTCTTTTCATCAGCAAGTGCTCCGTGCCTATGATAACAGATGCTCTGTTACACGGATGCAGCTGCGCCTTGTTGATGCAGCACATATCCTACTGGTTCAGGCTGAAGAGACCACTGACGACGTTCGTAACGGCATAGCCTTGTCACCGACCTACCATCGAGCCTTTGACGCAGGATTGATTTACCTTGATGAAAACTACGTAATGAGAATCAATACTGAACAGCAACTTCAACTCGTGACCCTAAGACTTGATGGAGGGATAGAAGATTTTAAGCACTATTTGAGCAAGCGGATCTATTTGCCCCCGGACAAACGGCAATGGCCTGACACTACTATGATTCGAAAGGCTAATAGATACCGACGCATTTCTCAATAGAGATGCGATGCAGGAGCCTATAAAGCGTACGAACCAAACACTTACAGAAAATGCGATTTCTCAGGATGCTCCGGCACAACGATCTCATATTGGGAGCGGTCAAGTGCCCCCCGAAAACCACCGTTTAATCCTGGTTAGCTTTTTTTACACGCTCGTTAGGCATTCCTATGAGCGAAGCGCGTGCGATCATCGAAGTTTTAATTGAGGAGGGAAATGCAGCGCGCGCCCATTTCCAAGTGTGGTGGGCGCTTCGCAACGTGGCCATTCCGCGTTTCCTTCCGACTATGAATAACCTTGAGTATGTGGATTTCTTCCACGCTTCCAACGCTGGCCATTACAAGTTGTTCCTGCTGGCATTGTCGAAGATATTTGATCGAGACACTCGTGTTTCAGGTATTCGCGAACTTCGACGAGCATTGAAACAAGAAGGTCGCAATGACCTCGCCATGTACATTGGCAAAGAGCTCAACCCATTCCGCAAACACATCAGTGCGATTATGGGCATTCGTAGCCAATCTCTGGTGCACAATGAACGAGCCTTGCCACGTACAAAGGTTTACCAAATTAATGGGGTTACCCCGAACCAGATTCGTAGCCTGATCGACAAGACCGCCAAAGCGATAAATTACGTTGCTCGCGAGCTCGGAATTACCAACACTATATTCGAGAGTGACCGTGCTGAACGAGCCACCATAAGAATGCTGAAAAAGCTTCAACGTGGAAGCATTTAACTTGCAGTTGGCGTGGAGTGACAAACAGCGGCCCTGTTGGGTTCCCGCGCACCACGTTTGGAAGTCCTTGCCCATCTACAATGTTGAGGCTGCAGAAAAAGCTCAAGCAGATTTGTGAGCGAGACGTAGAAAAAAATGACCTGACGGGAGCGTTACGCCGAGGCGAGTGGGTTTTGCTAGGAGAAAAACCGACGAGTCGTTTGATCGGATCGCCGATAAACCCGGCTCCCGGTGAACTCCACTGTCCGGACAAGAGAGGGAGATGATGATCGAGAATCGATTTGACCATGTTGGGCTGAACGTCATTGATCTTGAGGCAAGCATCACCTTTCTCAAGGATATGTTCGGATTCGAGATCATCCAGAGATGGGATTCGCCGAGGCAGGCCTTTGTCGGAAAAGATAGTGTGGTTCTTGGCGTGATGGAAGTCAAGGACTACGATTTCACAAAGCAAACGATGGCGCATATTGCCTTTCCGTGCAGGAAGGAAGACTTCGGTTTCGTTGTCGAGCGGGTGAAGCAACTGAAGGCTCCAATTGTCTCAGGACCGAAAGCCCAGAGGGATGGTGAGACTATCTTGTTTCGTGACCCGTCAGGAAATATTTTCGAGGTGTGCTATCCCCCTCTGAGAAAATAAGAGACAAAATCCATTCAAACTCGTGAGACTCGCTACGGGTCGAGTGGAGGGGCTACCGTAGTTCAAACGGAGGTGAATCTATGGCAGTTCGTATCGTGCAGCTTGGAAGCCCCCGTGCAAGCGACGAAGGGCTTCGCATTGGCACCGTTCGGCGCCCACCAAGAGGCGTGGCTAAAAGGGAGTTTGCATCGCGCAATTACTATGATGTATGGCTACCAAACCTCGCCCCTAGTGAACAGCTTGTCAAGGCCGGACGATCGGCCAAAAATGAGACCGGTTGGCGCTCTTTCATCAAACGCTACCGCTCAGAAATGAGCCGAGCGGAGAACAGTCGGGTTCTTGATCTGCTCGCTGCGTTATCCCACCAGGCGAATTTCTCGGTCGGATGTTATTGCAATGACGAGCAGCACTGCCATCGCTCGGCGCTTCGTCAACTCCTCGCCGAGCGTGGTGCTTTAATCGCGTGAGAGAGCAGGCCGTCGCAGAACAGAAGAAATCTTTTTCAGCTATGAAAAGTCCCGGTATAAGTATATTTTACAAAACTGTAAATGTTTTGCACAAAAACCGTCAGATTCAATTCCTTCAATATTAGTTCAAGGCCGGCTTCATACAATTCACCAATAAAATTCAAAAGATGGAACATCTTAGAGGCATTCCGAAATTGGCTACGGGTACATACTACACATAGAGAATTTTTAAATTTTAACCCGGCCCTAAATTAATACAAACGCCATAAATAATTTGAAGAGAATCTTGAAACAAGAGCTCAGAGGCACGTTCAAGGAATCGATCTCCCTTTCTCTTTACGTTTCCTCTCCCCCCGATTACTGCATTAGATTTCCATACATAAGGTCTGAGAATTTTTTCCAACTTTTTGCCTCCTCCCCTCTCCGGGAGACTGTGTCGTAATGGCGATGCGGGACTTCGTGCAGGCAGGCCGCTTTGGCGACGGCGCGGGGGAGGAAGAATATTGGGAACGGAATATTGGAAATTGATACGGCAACATATTAAATTAATCCCATAGGCAGGAAGAAGATATGGACAAGGAATTCGGAAGAGATTTTTCAAAAGGGAGTATTCGCAGACACCTTTTGAACTTCTCCATCCCTATGCTCTTAGGAAACTTGATACAAATCGGTTACAGTCTCATCAATATTATATGGGTTGGACATTTAGTCGGAGAAAATGCGGTCGGGGCGGTAGGGATTAGTTTCCCTATCCTTCTCATCCTCATCGGATTTGCCATGGGCATCACCCTGGCAACGACGATACTCGTTTCACAGTATTATGGGGCAAGAGATTATGGGATGGTAAGAAAGGTTGTCAACAATTCATTTTCGTTACCGCTGATCGTCGGGGTCGTTTTGACTCTTGCATGCATCCTTTCGCGCAATTTTCTTTTGGAACTGATCAAAACACCTTCCGAAAACTTTGCCATGGCATCAAGCTACCTTCGAATCATGTTGCTAAGCTTCATCCTGACGTATATGGGATTTCTCATAAGTTCCATCCTCAGGGGAATAGGCGACACAATGACTCCCCTGATATTCATGGCGACGGGGGTAGGACTCAACGCCATCCTTGATCCGTTTTTAATCGGAGGTTTCGGCCCGTTCCCCCGTCTTGGTCTGAACGGAGCCGCCTATGCGACATTGATATCGCAGACCGCCGCACTCAGTTTAGGTTTTGTCTACCTGAACTGGAAAAACCATCTGGTAGCGTTCCATCCCCGAGAAGTTGCCTTTGACAGACACCTGACCCTTCTGCTTTTCAAGATCGGTGTTCCGTCCATCATTCAGCAATCACTGGTTTCGATCGGCGCTATGTTTGTCACCACTTTCGTTAACTCCTTTGGCAGTACGGCGACCAATGCCTTCGGAGCGGTTGGCAGGGTGGACATGATCGCTATTATGCCTGCCTTGTCGATGAGCATGGCGGTTGCGACGCTGACCGGACAAAATCTTGGGGCCGGAAAACCCGAGAGGGTAAAAGAGGTATTTAAATCGGGTGTTCTCATGACCTCTTCCATCACCATTTTTATATCGCTGATCGTGGTCTTCTTTTCAAAATTCATGCTGATCCTGTTCGGTCTTGGAAATGATCCAAAAGTTGTGGAGATCGGAACAACCTATCTGCGGATTGTGGGTTCGAGCTACCTATTTCTCGCTGTGATGTTTATTTCAAACGGTGTGATCAACGGGGCAGGTCATACCATGATCACCATGACGTTTACATTGCTTTCATTATGGTTAGTCAGGGTGCCGGTTTCATGGTGGCTGTCAAAAACCAGCCTTGGAATCACAGGGGTATGGATTGCCATTGCATTAAGCTTTTTTGTGACGATGACCGTTAGTCTTACCTATTACTTCTCGGGAAGGTGGAAAAAATCAGCGATTATCAAGCGTGCTGCCGTTCCGGCAATAGGGTAAGTGGCTCAAACAATTCCGCCGTCCACGACAATCGTTTGGCCGGTGATATAGTCTGATTGGTCTGAGGCAAGAAAGAGGACGGCCCGGGCGACCTCTTCCGGCTTCCCAATCCTTCCCAGGCTGGATGATTTAATGATGGCTCCCACCTTCTCTTTGGGCATCTTGGACACCACTTCCGATTCGATCAGGCCCGGAGCCACCGCATTCACATGGATGTTGAAAGAGCCTAACTCTCGGGCCAGGGATTTTGTGAAGCTGATCATCCCTCCCTTGGTTGCCGCATAATTGGCCTGGCCCGGAGTGCCCATGATTCCGCTGATGGAAGAGATATTGATGATCTTTCCCTTCCTCTGAGGAATCATCTTTCGAATCACAATTCTGCAACAATAAAAAAGGCTGGTCAGATTCGCTCTAAGGAGAGAGTTCCAATCCTCATCGCTCATCAACATGAGGAAGTTATCCCTGACGAGGCCCACGTTGTTTACCAAAATATCGATCTTCCCGTATTGGGCGAAGGTCTCTTCCACCATTTCTTTTACCTGATCGGGCTGCGTGACATCCGCTTTAAACAGGCCGACGCTGAGCCCTCCGGATTTGGATTCCTTCTTCAGATTTTCCGCGGCCTCCACGTCCTTTGAAAAATTGGCGACCACCTTTGCCCCATTCTCGGCAAAGAGAAGGGAGATCGCTTTTCCGATTCCCTTCGTTCCCCCGGTGACTATGGCTACTTGATCCTTCAATAGCATCTTCCAACTCCCTTCTCTCGCGGAGCCCCCTCACCCTGTCCCTCTCCCCGCAGGGGAGAGGGGAAAATGTAGCGTCGGCATTTATTGCCGACGAAAATCTTTTGAATCGAGAATGCTAACCGCCCCCAGTAAATGGGGGCGCTACAACCCCCCTTACATAATCCATGTGCCTAAAGTGTGGAATGAACTAAAGTTGGAAAAGATTTCAAATTCATTGAATTTCACTTTAGGCACTTTAAGCACTTGTAACTTTAGTCACTCTTTTTACGTCACTTTAGTTCACTCAAGGGTCTTATTCTTGGTTTCTTCATTCTTCCCACCAGCTCCCATAGGGGGCCGCGAATTCGAAATCTCCGTATTTGCTCCATTAGATTTTTCGTGATGTTGATCTCCAGTCCGGGGACGATCCACCGCTGCCTTGCAAGGGCTTTTTCCTGAACGATCTCGCTCAGCCTCCCTCCCAATTTTGGCGAAATGTAGAAATGAGGGTAGATGAGGTTAGCGTCCTGAGAGATCACCCCCTGAGAACGGGAAATTCGCTCCATTTCGGTTCCCGGATAGATTCGGATGCCCAACATCGCAATGACCGCAGTGGGATCGACTTGATCCATCAAATGGAAAGACTCCTCGATCGTCTCTTCATCTTCCCCTGGCCCTCCGAACAGGAGATAGTGGCACTGATTCACCATCAATTTGGAACAGAGGTTTGAGGCTTGGATGATGTCCTCTCGAGTGAAAGACTTTCTGTAACTCTCAAGCATCCGCGGAGATCCTGAATCCGTCCCAAACTCGATTCCATCACACCCAGCCTCTTTCATACTTTGCAAAAGTGTCTCATTCAGAAAGCTCGGGTTGACAAAAGCACTCCATTTGACATCGACCTTTCTTCCAACTATCTCACGACATAAAGCTTCTGCATAAAAGGGTGGATAGTTAAAGATATCGTCAACAAAATAGAGGTAGTCCACGCCCTCTCCCACGAGGTGTTGAATTTCCCCTACCACATCCTCCGTCTTCCTCAGCCTGACCCTTTTCCCTTCTAACAAAGGGTAAGTGCAGTAGATACAGGAGAAGGGGCAGCCTCGCTTCGTCTGAATATTTCCCATCCCTCCCTCTTCCAAATAACGATGGGTTTCGAAAAGACTCCGATCAGGGCTTTGGATGGGAGAGACTCGAGCTCCTTCTGTCAAAGGAGGGAAAGGCTTCTCTTTAATAAGAAGATGGGGGGATGGAGAAATGGGAACACCCTTCTCGAGATGCTTCACCAATTCCACGAACACTTTTTCCCCCTCTCCTACAACCCCAACATCGACGTCGAAATGCTGAAGAAGCTCTTTGGGTGCCAAAGAATATCCTGAGCCTCCGATGACTAAATGTGAGGAGGTGAATTGACGACATATTCCAATGACCTCCTCTACCTCTTTGAGATAAGAGATGGAGGTTGGGTAAGTGAGATTATCGAGATTTCTAAGGGAGATGCCGATCATGTCGGGTTGAAAGCGCTGAAGGGTGTTCTTGAGATCAACCGGTACCTCTTGAGAAAAGCAGAGGTCGATGACTTCAATCGGATGGCCCTCTTCTCTTAATGCCTCGGCGATGTAAGCCAATCCCAGAGGGAAGACAGGAAAAGGCATCTTCTCACGATTGACGGAGATGAGGAGAATTTTCATAAGGAAGTTCTTTATCTTTGATCCTTCGAATCACCTCCATCTGGGCGCCCCGTAGGACAAAGTTTGACATCAGGAAGTAAAAAAAGTGATGCTTGGGGCCCCAGAGCAGGCGCTTCAATATGGATCGAGGGGCACAGATATATTTCTGTGCCCAGAGGTATCCGTCTTGGAGTTCCTGGACAGTCATTTTTCTCGGCTCGAAGACCACATGGCTCATGTCATAATGGGACCAATTGCGGTCGAAGATCCTCCCCTCCTCCTCCAATCGCTTCTCAAGAGGCGTCCCCGGAAAGGGAGTGAGAATGGAGAAAGTGGGGAGTTCAATATTATTTTTCTGGACGAATTCAACCGTTCTTCTAAAAATGGTGGGATCGTCTCCATCGAATCCGAAGATGAAAGAACCGTGTATCCCGATTTGGTGGTGTTGGATCGTATTGACCCAATTTGATAATTCTCCAGCATTGACAAATCGTTTCGAGACGCTGTCCAGATTCTCCTGGAGAAGGGATTCGAAGCCGATGAAGAGGGAGACACAGCCGCTCTCCTGAGCCTTTTTGAGAAGCTCCTCATTCATGGCAATCTTGATGGTGGTAAACGCCATCCATTTGACCCTGTGGCGTTTAAAGATCTCAAAGAGGCCACGGGCATAGTTTTCATTAGCGGTCACGTTGTCATCGGCTAAAAAGAGGTATTCCCCTTTTTTCTCGATGATGAGGGACAGTTCCCGATCTATTTCTTCAAGCGGGCGGAGCCGATAACGCTTCCCATTGATGATCGGAATAGAGCAGAATTCACACCGGTTCGGACAACCTCGCGTGGTCTCGATGACCTTGAAGAAGGGTCGATACCCTTCCGCCAGAAGGTCCCTCCTCGGAAGAGGCATTCCTTTTAGATCCGACCACTCCCGATTCTTATAAAACGGCTTGAGTTCCCCTGCCTCGAAGTCTCGCAGGACTTTTTCGAGTACCCCTTCCGCCTCTCCGATGAAGACCGAGTCAGCATGCTCTTTTGCCTCCTCGGGCAAAAGGCTGGGGTGGACTCCTCCCAAAATCACCTTGACTCCCCTCTGACGAAACCCATCCGCAATTGCATAGGCTCTATTTATCACACAGGTCAGACCGGTGATCCCTACTAAATCGACTTCCGAATTGAAATCGACTTCTTCGACCACCTCGTTGATGATCTTGACCTCATAGGTTTTGGGAAAGAGAGAGGCGAGAAGGGTAAGGCCTAATATGGGGAAAGGGTACAACGTGTCATTGGAAAATTTAATTCCTTTCTCCCTGGGAAAGATGAGAAGAACCTTCTTCAAATGCGGATTGCGGAATGCGGATTGCGGAGTCATTTTTCTTCTGTTCTATATATTCCTGCTGCCCACTGCCTTCTGCTTGCTGCCTCCTATTTCCTGGTTTCTAATCCGAACTCTGGACTCATCACTCCGAGCTAGGATTCAAAGTTCGGCTGTTTCCACGGCCTTTTCGTCGCATTCTCCCAAACGTATCGGAGGATGAGCCGATAGGCCATTCGTTTGAAAGGATTCGGGTTGAAGAAGGCTCCCAGAAGGATCCTCGGTTGGGTGTAATATTTTTTCAGGTAGACTTGTTGAAGGTGATGGAGCTCCTCAGGAGACAAAAATTTTGTATCCATCACGGGATGCATGAAATCATAATTACCCAGATCCCTCTCTCGAATCCTTCCCAACCGCTCCGCCTCTTCAAAATATTTTGTCCCTGGAAGGGGGGTAGTCAGGGTAAGTACCAGGAAGTCGCTCTGAGACTTGACGAATTGGAAGACCTCCTTGATCGACTCTCGGGAGTCATTCCAGTCTCCGAACATGATGTTGGCCATGACCATGATCTCATTTTTTCTGAGAATATCGATGGCCTTCTGGGCCATCTCTCTGGATTGATGTTTCTCATATCGGTCGAGCACATCGGGCTGGATGCTTTCGATTCCCAGCATCACCTCATACAGTCCGAGCCGTTTCATCTCGGGGATGAGATCCTCATCTCGAATAATGTCCTTGGTCCGGGATTGAAACCAAAAATGGATGCGCAGGCCCGACTTCCCCAACTCGTCAAGGAACTCTTCCACCCGCCTCCGACTCCAGTTGAAGGTATTCTCGTTGAAGACGAAAAGCGTCTTGCCGTATTGACGGTGCAGATGCGAAATCTCCTCTACGATTTTCTTCCCGCTCCGTCCCCTCCAGACCGCTTCCCAGAACCTGGACTCCGAGCAATAAGCGCATCGATCTCCGCAGCCGCGGCTCGTAGAAATCCCGAAGGCCCTTCTCCCCATCCCGTGCCAGTAGTAAGCGTCTTTCTCCATATCGATGAGGTGGTAGGCCGGGAGAGGAAGAGAGTCCAAATTTGGAATGGGAGGGTGTCTTTCGTTCAGAACCACCCTCCCATTCTCGCGATAGGCGATACTCTTCATCGCTCTTCCCTTCCCACCTCCGGACAGATCCTTGAGAAGCTGGGAAAAGGCGATTTCCCCTTCACCTAAGACGACGCAGTCCAGTTCCTTTAACTCCTGAAGGATTGTTTCGGCCATCAGCGTGAAATGGCTTCCTCCTGCTACGATGGTGGCGTGGGGGGAGAGTTTTCGACAGAGATGAACGGTCTGAATGGCCTCTGGCGAGAGACAGGTAGCGGAACAAGTGACGCCGATGACATCGGCTTTGGATGTGGAAACGGCAGTCTCAATATCTCTCCAGGGAGCCGGAAGGGTCGTGGCGTCAACGATTTGAACTTGATTCCCTTCTCTTTCGAGGTAGGCACCTAATTGGAGAAGACCAAAAGAAGGGGTCCACATCCGAAGGCCCGGAAAGAGTTTATGCGGCGGATCGATCAGAAGAACTTTCATATTTTCTTGTAGCGCCCCCATTTACTGGGGGCGATTGTTCTCGTCGGCAATGAGTGCTGACGCTACATCACATGTATTTCTTTATCTCAGCATCGAACGATTCACTATATGGATAGTCATCAGCATTCTCTACAATGCCCTTTCTAACCGGGTTATTTCGAATATACTCGATGACCCTTTTCAAATTCTCCTCTGTCCTAATGACATGGTCAAAGGCAGATCTTTGCCATATCTTTCTTAAATTATCCTTGTCCTTGAAAACCTTGGCTGTTCTCCCTTTGAAAATATTAAGAAATTTAGGGAGTGCAACGGTCGATTCGCCGGGACATACGATTACATGTAGATGGTCAGGCATTAGACAATAGCAAAGAATTCTAAATCTAAGGTCTTTTGCAGTCTTTAGCAGTTCATTGACTACAATTGTTGCATTAACCTCTGAACCAACAATATTTTCCTTATCTTCTGTACAGATAGTCACATGGATCGGCCGGTCTTTTGAATAATCATAATTCGACAACCTGTTAGAACGACTTTCCCCCCATGTCTTGTATTGATCCTTAGCTTTTGTCTCCATCTTTTGTTGTAGCGCCCTCATTTATTGAGGGCGAACGTTTTCGTCGGCAGTAAATGCCGACGCTACACATTTACACCTCCAAATATTTCTGCATAGCCTCGATTCGTTCGAGCACCTCTCGAGGAACCCGGTAGAGAAGATTCCCTTTAAGGTCGGTGAGGACATGCGTGGTGAAGCCCGTTGCAAGAACCTTTCTGCTTTCTTGATCAAGGACCCGATAATGAAAGATCAGCTTAGCTACCTCTGTCCTCTCCATCGTTGTCTGGATGATGAGAGGGGCGCCAAAGGTAGCTGGGAGCTTAAACTCGCAGTTTAGTTCGACGACCGGTGCCAGATAATTTGTGTCCTTAAGCTGAAGCGGCCCCATCTGGAATCGCTGGGTTAGGTCATTTCGACCCGCCTCAAACCACCCCACATAGTGGCCATGCCAGACCACTCCATAAGAATCCACTTCATAGAAACGAACTTGGAGGGGCGTCTCGTGGTATTTCATTCTAATCCTTTTTCCCCCTCTCCCTCCCCTCGCCCCCCTGGGGAGAGGGATAGGGTGAGGGGCACCCGGCCGAAAAAGCCCCTGCCTCCCGATCAATCCATCGCATCAATTTCGTAAGAGCTGCCTCATGTCCTACTTCGACGAATTGCGTAAACCCTTCCCCCAGCAAGTTCTCGACACATCGGACCCAATAGACAGGCCGTGCGATCTCTTGGGAGAGAAAATCTTTGATCTCCTCTCTCCTCAAAGGCTTGATCGTCCAATGATTGAGGACGGGAACGTTGGGAGCTTGAATCTTGATATCTTGAAGGATGGTCATAATCTCTTGCCTGAGAGAATAAAGCGAAGAGGAATGAAGAGCCGTGTTGAAGGCAAGACGGGTGGCTGAAACCGCCTTCCTGGAAAGGGCAAGGGAAATCGCGCTGTCCACTCCCGCCTCCTCCCCCGAGAGGACGAAATGCATCGAGCCATTATAATTAGCGATGGAGAGTTGAAACCCGTTGAGGTCTTGACAGATCTTTTGGACTTCCTCCAAGGGGAGGCCGATGATGCTGGCCATGCCTCCCCGGTGAGTCACCCCTTCTTTCTTGAGGAGCCGGCCGATGGCCTCCGTGATAAAGAGCCCTTCTTCGAAGCGGATGGCTTCCGACGCGGCCAGGGCTGCGTAGATTCCCATGCTGTGTTCGGCAAGGATATCCGGATTCCATCCCGCAGCTCGAAGACGGTAGTAGTGGACCATCGAGAGGAGGTAAGTCGCGACCTGAAGCTTGAGGCTGAAATCTTCCTCTTCGTCCTTATCCCCGAATGAGAAGTTGAGGAGATCGAATTTCGTCTGGCTGGAAGCCCTTCTTAATAGTTCTCTAAAATGGGGATCTCCTCTCAGGGGATGATGATCTTCAAGGATCGGCTTCTCATGAAGTTGGCCGGGAAAACAGAAAGCCGTTTTCCCTGTTGATCCCATCATGCGGTCCCCTGATGTTCCAAAACATATTGGGCCATGGTTCTCACGGACTGAAAGACTTTTTTCCCTACCTCCGCATCGGGAATGACGACCCCAAACTCCTTCTCCAGGCCCAGGACGAGCTCAAGGGCGTCAATCGAGTCCAGCCCGAGGCCCTCACCGAAGAGAGGAGCATCGGTCTCGATCATCTCCGGGGTCATATCCTCAAGTTTTAGTCTCTGGATGATGAGCTGTTTAAGGGTTTCGATCAGGTGATCATTAGGTTCAACCATTCTTCTCCTCTTCTGTGTCCTCCCCTCCCCTCTCCCCGCTGGGGAGAGGGGAGGGTGAGGGGATTATTCCTTCCAATAAGAGTAAAAATTATACCATTGATCCGGGTATTTTTCGATATACCCCTCAAATTTTTTGATTAATCTCTCCATCCCCTCTCGAATAACGGCCTCCCGGGCCTTTCTCGAGGAGGGATTAAAATAGATGGGGGGCTCAATGATTCCTCTGTACTTTCGATTCTTTTCCATCACGACGAAGACGGGTAAGACCGGGGCCTCCGTGGCCATCGCGAGAATGGCGACGCCGATGGGAAAGGCCGTCTTCTTCCCAAAAAAATCGAAGACCATCGTCTTTTGAGACTCTATCCGATCCCCCAACATGGCCAGGATCTCGTTCCGCCGAAGGGCCTTGACAGCATCCAGGATCGCCATGGGAGAGTCATCCTTCGGATTGATATAGAGAATCTTTATTCCCCTCCTTCTTCTCATTTCCTCCCGAAAGGACCGGGTATCCGCATCTCTCTCGTCGAGAGTGAGGACATTGAGACTTCCTCCCCTGAAAGAGAAGAGCAATCCTCCGATCTCCCAATTCCCAAGATGGGGTGTGATACAAATCGCTCCTTTTCCGGCACGAAGGGCTTCGATCATATGATCCGCCCCTACCTCCTCTTCAACCCATCGTTCTTTATTGGACGGACGGAGGCGATGCATCACCATGTAATCCAGAAGGTATTGTCCGTAGTTCTGGAACGTCTTGCGCGTTAAAACATCCACTCTCTCCTTTGACCACCTTCTTCTACTCACCCCTTCCATATTTTTTCGGACATGAGCTCTCGTCTTCCTCATCAGAAGATAAAAGAGATCTCCGATGACCACACTGAAGAATTTCTGGATTGGCCGGGGGATGAGGGTGGAGCAAAACTGGAAGAAGAAGAGGTAGATAAACCGATTTAGTGATCGGGGGTGACGTTCTTCCATATTAACCCCCGAAGTAGTCTCTTAAAAAAGCAAGAAGCGTCCGCATACCCAAATGATGTTTCTTGACGTGATGCCAGATATCCTGAATCGCTTTCTTCGACCGGGTATAGTAGAGAAGATGTGCCTTTAGCAGAAGCCACTCCATTCGGATAAATGAGAGATGGTCGTGCTTGAAGACCAGGTGCTGCATATCAAAGAAGGACCAGGGCGATCTCCATTTGAAGATCCGGTCCTTCACCTGCTGATAGATGGCTGTCCCCGGATAAGGGGTGAGGATGGCGAACTGGGCCACATTCGTGTCGAGCTTTTTTGCAAAACGGATGGTGTCATGAATCGTCTTGGCGGTATCGTGGAGCCCCGCCAGGATATAGGAGGCATGAATCTCAAGGCCATTCCGTTTCAGCATCTCCACCGTCTGAACGGTTTCGTCCACATGAATCCCCTTCCTCAGCTCTTCGAGGGTTTTCGGGCTGGAGGATTCCACTCCGATAAAAACCGACTTTGCTCCTGCCCTCACCATCTCTTTCACCATCTCTCCATTTCGGAGCAGGAGGTCGATCCTGGAGAGGCACCACCACCAGAGGTCGAGTTCTTTTTCAACGATCCCATGGCAAATTTCAATCACCCTTTTTGGATTGAGGTTGAAGGTATCATCCACGAAGGCGACGGCATGAAAATGATATCGATAATAAACCTCTTCGATTTCCTTTAGAACAGAGGCCACACTCCTGGCCCTGATTTTCGTTCCCCAAAAATGGGAGGAAGAACAAAAAACGCATTGATAGGGACACCCACGGCTCGTGATCATAGGGGTAATGGGACGGCCTCCAATTTTTGTCTTTTGATAATCTTCGATATGGATCAGATGCCTGGCGGGGAGGGGAAGACTGTCGAGATCCTCGATGAAAGGTCTGGGAAGAGTTCGTACCAGCTTTCCCTTTGAAAAGAAACTAATTCCCTTGACCGAATCAAATGGACCATTTTTCTTTTCTAAGGCAGCAACCAATTCTGAAAAGGTGATCTCGCCTTCTCCGCGGACGATGAAATCAACTTTCTTCGTTGAGAGGATTTCTTCATCTACATATCCTGGATGGGGTCCCCCCATCACTACCGTGCAACCGTTGGCCTTTGCTTTCTTGGCTAATCGAAGGGCCTGACGGTGGCGGGTTGTATCCGTGGAGATACCGACCAAATCATATTTTTTAAAATCGATCTCTTCCTTCTTCCTTCGAACAGCCAAGTCCCTGACCACGACCGGTTGGCCCTCTTTCTCCGCATACGCCGCAACGTAGAGAAGGCCGAGAGGGGGAAAGAGAACCCCTGTTGCTTTTAAGGTTCCCGTAGGAGCAGGGTTGATCAATAGGATGTTCATTGAAAAACTTCTCCCAGAACTACACGACGTTCCAAATTTCAAATTACAAATCCCAAATAAACTCCAGTCTCCATTATCCAATGACCGGAGCCGATTTTGCCCCCTCACCCTTCCCCTCTCCCCGCTGGGGAGAGGGAGGGGGTGAGGGGAATTTCAAGTATCTTCGGTTGATATTCATTTGGAGTTTAGTATTTGTAATTTGATGCTTTTCTTCGCTGTGCTCTATGCGCCATGCGCTATGCTATCCTTTTTTTGGCGATAGCGCTCGCAGAGGTCGCCCCAGCAGGCCACCACTTGGTGGTCCACCAGAAGCTGGATCACTTCACACTGATTTCCGCATTCTTCACAATCAAACCCCCGTGTGGAACACGACTTTTGAGGAAGATCAAATCCTCTAAATTGAGTTTTGGAGGGTTTGGCCTTCTTCACCAATTTTGCAGCCCCGATGGCACCCATGACGTCAAAATGTTCCGGGATGACGAGAGAGACCTCCAACTCTCTTTCGAGCGCTCTTTGGATGCCTCGATTCGCCGCGACACCACCCTGGAAGACGATGGGAGAAAGGATTTCTTTCCCACGGCAGACGTTATTCAAATAGTTCTTCACCAGGGAGTCACAGAGGCCAGCCACAATATCCTCAACAGAATGTCCGATCTGTTGCTTATGAATCATATCTGTTTCGGCAAAGACCGTGCATCGGCCTGCGATCCGGACAGGGTGGTCGGCCTTGAGCGCGAGGTCTCCGAAAGCCTCGATGGAGATCCCGAGCCTCGCTGCCTGCTGATCCAGGAAAGATCCCGTGCCTGCCGCGCAGACGGTATTCATGGCAAAGTCGACGACGACGCCGTTCCTCAGGACGATGACCTTGGAATCCTGGCCGCCGATCTCGATGATGGTCTTGGCCTCCGGCAGGAAATCAATTACGGAAACGGCATGGGCCGTGATCTCATTTTTGACAAGATCGGCGCCTACCAGATAAGCAGCCAAATGTCTGGCACTGCCGGTGGTCGCCACTCCGTCAATAGAAACGATTTTCCTAAGCTGAGTCAGGATTTCCTCCATCCCCTGCTGGATGGCTTCGATGGGCCGCCCGCTATTGCGAATATAGGACTTGGCCAAAACCCGGTCGTCTCCGCTAAGCACCACTAACTTGGTGGTAATGGACCCGACATCAATGCCTAAATAGTTTGCCATAATAGGAATTTGTAGCGCCCTCATTTATTGAGGGCGGAGTCGGTCGGCAATGAATGCCGACGCTACTCTATTTGACCTTTGTCATTTGTAATTGATTTGAACTTGATTCACCTTCGGTTCATCACTCCGTGCGACATTTGAACTTTGTAATTTCTTCTGCTCTTCCACGACATCCCGGAACGCCTCCAGCCGGGTGGTCAATCCTTCCCTTCCGGTATGTTCGTCAAGGGAGAGAATGAGCAGGGGGACGGAGGCTCTTCCCTGGACTTTCAACCTTCTTTTGATAAATTCTTGAAGAAGGGCATCGATACCGCACTTAAAGGAGGTAAGGAAGACCACTCCATCCACCCCATCGGATAGAAAGTGAAACAGAGACCCTACAATTTCTCTCCCGGACGACCAGTAGATCTCTTTGGAGAGGTCAGAGACTTCTCGATCGATCTCCTTTTCGGAAAGAAGATCAGAGGTAACGATCTCCATTTGCAAACTTTTCGCCAGGGCAAGGAGGTCTTTGTTGATATCGGTGTCGAAGAGATTGTAAGGATGACCGATGAAAGCGATACGGAACGGAGCTTTTTTTCTCACGGGCGACATTGGAACATCCATTTCGAAAAGCTGGGCCGTGGGAAGCCGGTTGATTCGGTCCACCCAATCCTTCTGAAATTTGGAAAAAGACTTCTCTGCCTCTCGAAAGGCCCTCTTGCTCTCTTGCCTTGAGGCGCCCAGCTTTTCACCGATCCTTAGAAAAGTCTGAAGAAGGGACATTCCTCCTTTTCGAAGATCGATGGTTTCGTCAAGGATGGAAACATTTCCTTCCGTAGCAAGCCGCACGATGTCGGGGGCTCCCCGAAACTTAGGACACATGATGTAAGTTCGATGAATACTGACTAACCGAGGGATAAAAAGATGATCCACCTTGTCTTTCAATTGAACTGCATGCGTGACCAGAAGTTTCATCGGAAGACAACTGTCTTCGAAATAGATGATCTTCTCCTTCTGTCTTGCCCCGTCGGAAATCTTCACCCTCCAGCCCAGCCTTTCAAAAAAAGGGCGCCAGAGAGGAAGGTAGCGATAAAACATCAGGGCTCTGGGAATGCCTATGCGGCCTTTCTCTTCCATTCCAACATCTCCACAAAGGCCTCGAGAAGTGTCTGAATGCGGCCTTCGATCTCTTGCTCGTCCAGGATGAGCGTCAGGATAGGAATGTCTCGGTCCCTCCCGACCTTTGTCAGAATTCCAGAGGCGGTGGTCTCCGGCATGCAGGCAAAGGGCATGAGATGGACGATCCCGTCGTATCCTTCTTGGGCTCTCAGGATGGCCTCGCCGATGGAGATATTGCATTCTGCGCCGACATCGTAACCCAGGTAAGCCTTTGATGCTTCGAAGAACCGAACGCGTTCCGAAGCCCGATCCGCCTTATTTTTGCGAAGACTCCTCAGAATATGAGTGGAGAACCAGGAGGTGCGCGTTACTTCGACGCCCAGTTCCCCCAGCTTTTGCTCCACTCCTCGATTGATATGGGGGTCCATGACCGTATAAAGCTCGCCCACAATGGCGACCCGAAACGGGATGCGGGACCGGTCTTGCTCCATTTCCTGAAGAAGGGTCTTTCCATTTTGAATGGCTTCTTCGACGGTCTTTTGAGTTTTCGCCTCATCTACCAGGGAGAGGGCCTTCTTCAGTCGCTTTTGAGTCTCTCCTTTCTTGAGCTCCATCGGTCTGACCTTCATGGCCAATCGTTCTAAGGCTTCACAGGCCATCATCTTCTTCCATCCCATCCAGAGCCCGTAAGGGAAGAAGAGAACGTTTCTGGCGCTCAATTCTTTTCTCAGATCCTTCGTCTCCTCGTGATTCTTCCAGAGGGCCTTCCAGCTAAATCGAGGTGGAATCGTCAGCCATCGATAATGAAGGCCCATATCTTCGAGGATCACTTTTTGGACAAGGTCATAGAGTCCGAGACGGCAAGGAGGCCCACTGCCGACCATCACAATGGTATCCGCCCCCATCTGAAGGGCTTCGATAAAATTTCCCAGGATGATTTTGAAAGGAAGACAGATACACTCATTCGAGTGGAGGACACCCAGGGTCAGGGTCTTGCGACTGGTTTCAGGAGGAAGGATGTAAGGAATGCCGGCGGTCTCTGCGATCGCCTTGCAGAAGATGTGCATCGAGCCCAGACGGGGAAAGGTCACCTTCATCCATGTCTACCCACTACCTTTTTCCCTGTCGAAAGGGGCTCGGGGGTTGGACCCTCCATTTTTTCTTTCCAGGCGGCTTCCGCAATCTCTCCGTAAGCTTTCGCGTAGCTGTCGATGGCCTGTGCAAAATCCGTAAAAAGCTGCTCTGCCCCTTCATGGGTAAAGTATTTTGCGTACTGAAGGGCAAACTCCCTCCCTTTCTGAGGGTGATCGATCAGGGGACAGGCTCGAAACAAGTTCTCCGAGAAAGGCTGGTGGGATCGCATTTCCTTGAAGAGAGGAGAATTGAGAGCTTCCATGAGAGACTTCTCTTTGATATTGTCAGAAGCAAAATGGCAAAAGATACAGGGCTCGACATCCCCCTGGGCATTCACATGAAAGTACTTCCTCCCCGCGGCAATGCATCCCTGAGTGAGACAGCCATCGTTCCAGAAATCAACGAAAAGCATCGGTTTGGTGGCCCGAAAATAGGCCAGCCGTTCCCTTGCCCGACACCTCTGCTCAGGAGTCACCATGAGGGAGAGATCAGGGTTTCTTCCGATGGGGACGTAATGGAAGTTCCAGAGAAGGATGCATCCTCGCTCCACCAGAAAATCGACAAAGGCATCGCTCGTCAGGACATCGTGATTTTTGGAAGTCTGCGTCGTGGAGACAGCAAAAAAGATCCCAGCTTCTTTGAGTCGATCCATCACCCGCAGAGCTCGATCGAACTGCCCCTTGCCTCTTCTTCCATCGGTTTCTTCTCTGAGCCCTTCGAGGCTGATTGCGGGAGAGACATTCCCCAGAGCCACGAATCGATCGATCATCTTCTCGTCGATCAAGGTGGCATTGGTATAGACCTGAAACATCATATCATCATGCTTTTCAAAGAGGTCGAAAAGATCCTGCCTCAAGAAGGGTTCTCCGCCCGTCATCATGACCAGATGGATACCCATCTCTTTACATTCCCCCATGAGCCGATCCAGCACCTCATAAGGAAGATCCTCCTGGGAATAGACCCCTGAATAACAACCATAGCAATTCAGGTTGCACCGCATCGTCGGGCTGATCAACATGGCGTCCGGCGGATAAAATCCCCTTTCTGCCTCAAAGGCCTTTCTTCGATTGGTGCCCACGAGGAGTTGGTTAACGATGAAGTTGGAGATGAGTTTTCTCCGATGATGGGGATGCGTCTCGCTGAGAACCCTCTTCGCAATCGACAGACCGGGATGATTGGTTTGGAACAGGGTGCGAATCCATCGAATCTTCTCTCGATAGGATTCCTTTTGGGGAATTTTCTCCGCAAGATAGGTCAGACGGATCAAATTCTCTGTGGAGGCGCCTGCCAGGAGAGAAAGAGCGCTCGCGGTGAATTTTTCTATGGAATATCGCTTCGCTCGCTGATAAAAATCCATCTTCCTCCTCACCAGAACAGACCCCGAAGAAAAAGCATACAGACGATCCAGGTATCGGCCACTGGCCTGAAATGGCTGGAGCCGGTTCCGTCAATTCTGGGCGTATTGATAGGAACAGATAACACACTGAACCCCTTTTTGCAAGCTTTAATAAGGAGTTCCAATTCCGTCTCGAATCGGGATGTCGAGAGCTCGACCGCCCTTAACACCTCCGTCCGAATGAGTCGAAACCCGGATTGGCTGTCCAAAATGTCCGAGTGGCAGAGCCGTGAAACAGCCTTTACCCCCAAACGATTCCAAAAGCGGCGGAGGAAGGTCATTTTGTCAAACTCCGTTGCCCGGGAGGCAATGAGGATATCGGGTTTGACGCTTTGAAAAATCCTGAGAAGGGACGGGATTTCTGCGGGATCATGTTGACCGTCTGCATCCAGAGTGATCACCACCCGATAGTCTCTTTGGAGGATATATTGGAATCCTGTCCGAAGGGCAGCCCCCTTTCCAAGGTTAAGGGGGTGCACCAGGAGTTGGACTCTATTTTCCAAAGCCAACCGCTTCGTCTCATCCGAAGATCCGTCATCGACGACAACGATATCGCTTTTGAGAGGTTCGATTTTTTTTAGAACCGAACCAAGAGTGTCCTGAGCATTATAAGCAGGGATGAGGATACAGATTTTATCCGACCGTTGCATACAATCCATTGCTTACGATTTAAGATAACTGTGATATCTTGACCCACAAAGCACCAAATTCCAAGTGCTAAGCTTCAAATAAATCTCCCCGCCTGCCGGCAGGCAGGAATAACCAAGAGTTCGAATTCAAAACCCCTCACCCTCCCCTCTCCCCGCCGGGGAGAGGGATAGGGTGAGGGGCGTCATTGGGTTTTGCTGATTGGAATTTATTCGTAATTTGGGATTTCGAAATTAGAATTTTGACTCCCAAGCTCTTTAGATCTGTATCTCCCTTTGGCGTTTCAAGAGTTGATATGTCAGGTATTTCATCGTCTCTCCAAAAATCGTTTCATTTCAGCATCGTACAGGAAGGTGAAAAAGGTTGCAACCGATCCCAACAACGGAAGGGGGTCATCTTTTGAAAACACATCATAGCAAGTATTGGGATCAAAGAAGTTGAAGAAGGAAGGATCAAGGCCAAAACGTTGCGGATGGTTCAAAAAATGAAGGATGTCCCCCAGGAGAAGCCAGCGAAAACGTTTCCCCACGGCGTAGTGAAGAACGGGGTCGAAATGTTCCTTCCTGGCCATCTTCAAAATGAGAAAGGGAAAATCAACTCCAGATACAATGGCCAGCTGTAATGAGCCCCAAAAGCGGGGGTTCACCTCCATCAATTTCGGAATCCCATCTCTTGGATCGACTTTGAATTCGACCATGCCCACGCCAACCCAATTTAACGACTTAAGGAGGGAGAGGCCCAACTCCATGATCTGAGGATGTTCTATCCCTTCCGCCAACGTGCTGGGACCTCCTTGAATCGGATACATCCTCAACTTCTTATGAACGAAGGCAGCCTTGACGTTCGAAGCCTCATCAAACAGGGCGGACAGCCCAAAGGTCCCTCCTCCGTCGGGAATCCATTCCTGAATCAACGGAAAAGGATACCGTCCATGGACGTTTTGATAAGACGAGCTGAGGTCCTCCCCCTTCTTTACATAGACTATGCCAAAGGAGCCGGAACTGATCCGCGGTTTAATCACTGCTGGAATTGGAATAGAGGAGGATGAAGAAGTAGGAAGGTCATAGAATGTTTTGGGCGTTGGGATCCCGTGGGCTTCTGCAAACCGTATAAGATTTCCCTTGTCCCGCACGAATTCAATCTTTTTCAAATCGGGAATGAGGAGGTAAGCATATTTGGAGATTTCAGAATGATATTTCGCCAGCGAAAGCAGCGTTCCCTCTTCCATGGGGAAGAGGCAGTCGTACTGTTTTTTTTTAATCTCTCTCAGAATAAATTCAATAAATTGATTTGGGGATTGCTGTGGTGAAGGATAGACCAGACGCCTGGTGCAATACCTCGAAAAGAAGGAGGTATTCAGGCATGTCCGCTCTCCGACAGTGACAGGGACCCCTTTCCGACCAAGGGATCGAACCACAGCCAATGATTTTCTAAAGTGCCCATCCGTGACCAGAACACGCGCCATGAACTTATATTGCGGATTTCGAAATGCGGATTGCGGATGAACATCTAATACCAAATCTGTCGTTTGAATTTAAACTCCGCAATCGCCACTCCGCAATCCGAAATCAGATTAGTCCTTCGTCAGCCAGGCTTCGATAACTCTCGCCTGCCAAGATGATATGATCATAAACCTTGATCCCAAGAAGCCGGCCCGCGTCCACCAACTGTTTGGTGATTCGAAGATCCTCTTCACTGGGGCTTGGATTTCCACTCGGGTGATTGTGGATCAGAATAACCCCTGCGGCAGGTTCCAAGAGAGCTTCACGAAAGACATCCCTGGGATGGACGATGCTCGCCTCGAGTGTCCCTTCTGAAATCGTCACGTCTTTAATCAAACGATTCGCTCTGTTGAGGAGAATGACTTTGAAAACTTCTTTCCTGAGGTCTCTCATCAACGGCAGATAGTGGCTCGCCACATCCGCAGATCGCTTGAAAGAGACTTTGGAGCCCTCTTTCTGGGATTGAAACCTTCTGACTAGCTCAAAGGCGGCAGAGAGCGTAGCGGCCTTGGCAGATCCAATCCCCTTGACCTTCATCAATTCCGAAGGGGAACGGGAAAAAAGCTTCTGGAGTGATTGGTACCGGTCTAACAGCTCCCTCGCTAAATCGACGGCTGTCTTCTTCCTCGTCCCCTTTCCAAGTAAAATGCCCAAGAGCTCTGCTTCGGCGAGGGGTTGGGGACCATGTTGAAGAAGCCGTTCCCTGGGTCTCTCCTTTTCGGGCCATCGGGTAATTTTGTAAGAGGACTCGGCCATGACTGATTAAGTCGATGCAGGGGATCCTGTCTTAGTCCCGTCACTTTCAGAAGAAACCGGCGCAGGTCTTCTCCCAAAAATCCTGCAAAGCAGGATGCTCAGTTCGTAGAGTCCCACCAGAGGAACGGCCATGAGCACCTGAGAGATCATGTCAGGGGACGGGGTAACCACTGCCGCAAAGATGAAGATAAGGAGAAAGGCGTATTTCCTCTGCCTGGCCAACATCTTCGCATCAACGATTCCGATCTTCGACAGAAGGACCAAAGCCACAGGAAGCTCAAAAACGAGACCGCAGGCCAGCAAAAACTTGAGGCTGAAAGAGAGGTATTCCTTCATGCTCGGCATGGGTTTAATGATGTCGGTGGCATAACCCAAAAGAAACTTAAAACCGACGGGGATCGCAACATAATATCCGAAGAGAATCCCTAAGGCAAAAAAGAGTGAGCTGCCGAGCACAAAGGGAACCACATATCTCTTTTCTTTTTGATAAAGACCCGGGGCAACAAAAACCCAGATTTGGTACACGATAAAAGGCGATGTCACGATGATTCCGGCGATGAGCGCCACCTTCATGTATGTGAAGAAGGCTTCGGCTACGCTGGTAAAAATGAGCGATCCCCCCTTGGGCATCAATTCGTTCGTCAGCGGGGCGGCGAGGACGTTGAAGATCGTATCGGCGAAGGCATAGCAAAGAATGAAACCCACCCCTATCGCGATAAATGAAAAAATGAGCCGCTTCCTCAATTCCTGAAGGTGAGCGGTGAGGGGGAGTTTTTTTTCATCCATGGGAAGGAATCCCTTCTTTGGGCTCCTCGGGTTCCCCTTTCTTTTCCTCTTTTACCTCTTTCCGCTCGGCTTGGACGGAAGCCCCTTCAACGGCAGGTGTCTCCGGAGGGAGAGACGACTCCGGATGTGCAGATGTCTCTTCTGTGGTAGGCGATTCATGAGAAAGCTCTTCGGCTAGATTGGCTAAAAGACTTTTGTCCACAAGGGTCTGTTTAAATTCTTCTAAGCCTTTCGTCTCTGCCTCAAAACTTTCTTTAATCTCTTCGGTCGCCTTCTTAAACTCCCTCATGGCTTTCCCGAAAGCCCTCGCCAGTTCTGGGAGTTTATTAGGACCAAAGACGATCAAGGCAATGGCCACGATGATCAACAGTTCCGGGAATCCGATATTAAACATAGATCCTCCATTAAATTTATACCACAATTTTTCTTCTTATTGCAATGGCCCCCTTCCCCTTCGCTCCCCAGAGACTGTGTCGTAATTAACGAAAAGCCATCCTAGTTCCGCCCATATCTACCCTTCGTTACGTTAATGATACAGTCTCCCAAGGGAGAACGGATAGGAGGGTTGTTGTCTGTCCCAACGGGGAAGAAACTGGAGAGGAATTGAGTTTAGTCATATGGCATGCTATAAATTATTTTGTTAGGGTTTTCGACTTATTTGGTTTGTCGGATCTATCTGGCTACAACAAAAAACAGAATAAGAACTAGATAGGCCAACAGAACAAAGAAGACCGAGAAAATGTTAGGAGATTCAAGAATCCGGAGATCTTAAGGATGACTATCATTCACGTAAATGTGCCTTATTCCATGCTGCTTTCTCGCATCGATTTTGCGATCAAGAACCAAGTCCATCCTGAAATTTATTTCAGTGCGGAAGATTTGGATGCCTGCCGTAAAAAAGATGCTCAACGCCTGTCACGAACCCTCCAAGAAAACCAATTGGAAACTACCCTCCATGGTCCGTTCATGGACTTAAGCCCTGGAGGAGTGGATCGAAGGGTGAAGGAGGTGACCCGTGACCGACTTTTGAAAACGATCGAATTGGCCCATTTCTTCAAACCTAAGATGATCGTCTTTCACCCAGGATACGAGAGATGGAAATTCGATGGCGATGTCAAACTTTGGCTCGACAGCAGTCTCGAAACCTGGAAACCTTTGGTTAAGAGAGCAGAAGATATGGGGTTGACGCTTGCCATTGAAAACGTTTTTGAAGAAACTCCCGAGTCCATCAAAAATCTTCTGGAGGAGATCGATTCCCCTCACTTTCGATTCTGTTTCGACACAGGCCACCACAACGTCTTCAGCAAGGCCCCTCTTCCTATTTGGATGGAAGCCTTGGGAGGATTTTTGGGTGAGGTTCATCTCCACGATAATCACAAAGAGATGGACGAACATCTTCCGATGGGGGAAGGAGGATTCGATTTCAACCAATTCTTTGCACTCCTTTCACAGTACAAACTGAATCCTCTTTACACCATCGAACCCCACGAAGAAGCTCACCTCTGGAGAGGATTGGAGGCGGCAAGAAAATACCTGAGCACCAAATCCCAAGCACCAAATTCCAAATAAATTTCAATCACCGAAGGCTACATCTAAAAATGCCATGCCTCCCCCGATTTTTATCGGGTAAACTTCAACAGGAATCCAGAAGGTCCCAACAATACCGTCTCCCGGCGCAGTTTACACATACTGGATAGGGAGCGGAAGTGATAAACCGGTAATTATTAAAGATACCACAGAATTCAAAACAACGCTGTTTCGGTCATTGGAGATTGGAATTTAGAAATTGTTTGGTATTTGGGATTTGTAATTTGGAATTTTTCTCCTTCTACATCTCACCCAGATAGGCTTTCCGTACCATCTCGTTCGCGCGCAAATTCTCCGCTGTGTCGCTGAGCACCACAGAACCGCTTTGCAGCACATAGCCGTGATTGGCAATTTGGAGGGCCATCCGCGCGTTCTGTTCAACGAGAAGGATCGTTGTCCCATCGGTATTCAATCGCTGGATCGTTTCAAAGATACTATCGACCAGCACCGGCGCCAAACCCATGGAAGGCTCATCCATTAAGAGAAGCCGCGGGTTTGCCATCAGGGCCCGACCCATCGCCAGCATCTGTTGCTCCCCTCCGCTTAGCGTACCCGCTACCTGTTTACTGCGCGCCTTCAGCCTTGGGAAGAGCGTGAAGACCCTTTCGAGGTTTGTCCGGATCAACTTGGGATCTTTGCAGCCGAAGGCGCCCATTTCCAGATTTTCCATCACGGTGAGTTGGCCGAACACGCGCCGTCCTTCAGGGACCTGCACGATCCCTTTGACCACAATCTCATGAGCGAGATAACGGATAAGGTCTTCAGAGTCGAAGCGGATCGACCCGAGCCGTGGCCGCAACAGGCCACTGATTGTTCTAAGCAAGGTGCTCTTGCCCGCTCCATTCGCTCCGATCAGAGTGACGATCTCCCCTTTTTCAACGGAAAGCGAAACCTCTTTGAGGACATGGATCTGCCCGTAGTAGGTATGGATGTTTTCGACTTCAAGCATCGGCATGTCGCTTACACTCTTCTACCCACTGGCGCTCCGAGCTTGGACCTCGCTCCTTCGGCCTAAGTACGCCTCGATGACCTGCGGGTTATTCTGAATTTCGGCCGGAGTGCCTTCAGCAATCTTCTCCCCATAGTCTAATACCGTCACGGTCTCTGAGATACCCATTACCACTTTCATCTGATGTTCGATAAGAAGGATGGTGATGCCCAATTCATCCCGGAGGTGACGAATAAAATCCATCATCTCTTGGGTCTCCCGCGGATTCATTCCAGCAGTCGGCTCGTCGAGGAGAAGGAGTTTTGGCCGGTTGGCGAGGGCTCGGGCAATTTCCAGCCGCCGTTGGTCGCCATAGGGAAGGTTCTTCGCCAGAAAATCATCTTTTGCAGAAAGGTTGACGAACCGGAGGAGATTCTGTGCCTCTTCTGAAGCCTCTTTCTCCTCTTGCCGGGTGGCAGGCCATCCCAAGACGATGCCGACGAATCCCGCCCTCAGATGACTATGAAGGCCCACCAGGACATTCTCCTTCGCCGTCAGATTGGGGAAGAGGCGAATATTCTGATAGGTTCGGGAAATCCCGAGCCGAACGATTTGATCAGGCAAGAGGCCCACTAGTGAATGGCCGTCCAAGAGAATTTCTCCAGCTTCAGGCCGGTAAAATCCCGTGACACAGTTGAAGAAGGTCGTCTTGCCCGCACCATTGGGCCCGATGACGCTGTGGATCGCATGCTCTCGGACCTCCAGGTCCAACTCATCCAGCGCAACCAATCCGCCGAAGCGTTTCGTAGCTTTTCGTGCCGTGAGAATAGCCATAAGATCTTTCTATTTACCGGAGGCAGCGCCTGATGCCGATTCGATCTCAGGGGCTTCCTCCCTGTGCAACTCCTGACGCCGTTTGGCCTCTGGCCACAGGCCCTCGGGCCGCAGAATCATCATGGCCACGAGGGCGGCCCCATAAACAAGAAGACGATACTCAGCGAACTCCCGAAGCAACTCCGGGAGTCCCACGAGAGCGATGGCCCCTACGATGACTCCGGGAATGCTTCCCATGCCTCCCACGATAATGAGACAGAGGATGTTAATAGAAATCATCACGCTGAAACTGTGGGGATAGACCGATCCGAGTTTGCTGGCGAAGATGGCGCCGCTCAACGCGGAGAAGCCAGCGCCGGTGGCAAAGGCAAGCAGCTTGGCGGCGACAAGATTGATTCCCATGGCCTGGGCCACGTCCTCATCTTCGCGGACTGCCATCCATGCGCGGCCCAACCGGGAATCTCTCAGACGCCAGGAGATAAAGCCGGCAAGCAAACATCCGGCAAGAATGAGATAGTAGATCTGCTGGGGGGTGGCGAATTCTACGCTTCCAATAGAGGGCCTTGGTATTTTAGCAATACCCTGTGCTCCGCCCAGCCATGGCCGCAGAAAGTCAGAGAGGACGAGAATGCGAATGATTTCGCCGAAGCCAAGGGTCGCGATGGCCAGGTAGTCGCCACGCATCTTGAGGACGGGTATGCCTAATAGGATACCGGACACCACTCCCGCGACGATTGCAAAAGGAAGAGCCCCCCAAAATGACAGATTCAAAAAACCCAGCTCAGGCGACGTTAATACGGCAACCGTGTAGGCGCCGATGGCAAAGAAGGCCACGTAACCGAGGTCCAAGAGGCCAGCGAAACCAACGACGATATTGAGGCCCAAACCCAGCAGAACAAACAGACCCACAATGGTCAATACTTCGCTTAGAAAGAGGCCAAGAATCTGCGGCAGGGCAAGTAAGATAACGGCGAGAAGAAACGAACTTGTTATCCTTAGTACGCGTTGGTTTGTAGGAGGCAGACGCCGCAGGCTTGTTTTCATCTTGCTTCCACTTTTCCTCCAAAAGTAAGAAATGGCGGCAATGAGAATAAACAACGATACCGCGCCCTGAACCGTGAGCCCGTTTATAGGGAAGAACCACTGGTTGATCTCCGCAATGGGTCCCCAAGGAGCAAAGATGGCCCGGAGCAAATCTTGCAGCAAACCAGCCATCGCCACACCTGCCAAGGACCTGATCAATACCCCACGGAGAAGCGAGGGAGAAAGAAAGAGCAGACCCGAGAGTGAGCTACTCAGAGTTCCAAAAATAAGAAGCAGGAGGATACCGGTTCCTATTCCTTGATTAAAAGTGAGCAGTTTAAAAAGATCCGGCGATGCGTTGATGAAGACAGCCCTTAGTCTTACCATACTTCCGAGGATAACCAACAATGACAGCAGTCCACCAATGATCAAACCCGAAATGAGACTGTTGGCCAAAACCCATAAGGGCTCGGATCGATTAGTCCGTTTTGCAGCCAGGTAGCCTGTAAACATCGCGACTACGAGCAACAGGGTCTGCCCCATCGAAATGACGTCGCTAATAATATAGCGTTGGCTAAACGCCTCCACCATTCCGACGAGTGCCAACAGGACTTCTATGATCCCTCCGATCAGTCCGATTTTGATTCCCTGTCTCATATTGAAGTGACTAAAGTGATCTAAAGTTATAAGTGAGCTAACTTGCAACCGGATACAACCCGTTTGCTAACCCGCTATTCCGTCATGCCGGACTTGAGGAGCCCGCCCCGTACTTGATACGGGGGCATCCAGACGTCGTCCCGATGAAAGTCGCGAACCATCTCAATATTGGGTCCCGGTTTTCACCGGGAACCCTGGATTCCGGCTTTCGCCGGAATGACGACCTCTGATGAAAACCATAAATTTGTGGACAAACTTTTAATATAGTCCGCTCATCTTTAGGCTTTTTTGATAGCCAACCGCTCGCCGAGAATGCCCGTGGGTCGAAAGATCAGCACGAGGACGAGCAGGGTAAAGGCAATGGCGTCTTTCAGTTGGTACGGCGCCACAATACCCAGGCCATCGAGAAAGAGGCTGGGTCCCACCGATTCGACGAGGCCAAGAAAAATTCCTCCTAGCATGGCGCCAGGAATATTGCCGATGCCTCCCAACACTGCTGCCGTAAAGGCCTTGATCCCCGGAACAAAGCCCATGAAAAAGTGCACCTGCTTGAACATAAGAGCGTAGAGAACGCCGGCGGCTCCGGCCGCCATCCCCCCGATCACGAATGTCGTCACAATCATCCGGTCGATGTTGATACCCATCAACGTGGCGACCTCCTTATCCTCCGACACCGCGCGTATCGCCTTACCCACTCGGGTGCGCTGAATAAAGGTATAGAGGCTGATCATGAGAAATGCCGCGGCCCCGATCACAACAGCTTGAAACTTTAAGATCCGGAATCCACCGATGACCATCGGGCTTTCCAGTATTTTCACCGTGGGGTAGGCTTGGAAACCCGAGCCGTAAAGCCCCCGAAAGGTGTATTGCAAAAAGAAAGAGGCCCCGATCGCCGTGATGAGGGGAACCAGGCGGGGCGCGTTCCGTAGGGGGCGGTAAGCAACGCGTTCGAGAAGAACGGCGATCAGAGTTGACGTGGCCATAGAAACAATGAAAACGATGAGAAGGCTGACGATGGGCTGACGATCGAGGAAACCCGAGTTGTTGAGAGAAGCTGCGACAAAATAAGCGGTGTAAGGACCGCTCATGAAGACCTCTCCGTGGGCAAAATTGATCATCCGAAGAGTGCCGTAGACCATGGTGTAACCCATGGCGATGAGGGCGTAGATGCTTCCTTGAGCTAAACCGAAGATGATGAAATCGAACCAGTGCCGGGAGGTATATCGGCCTGCGGCCAAAGTGGCGATGGACCCAGAAACAATCAAGGCCAAAATGGCCGCCCCGATTAGCCACATGAGAATATCTGTGACCTTAATAGATTCTTCCCATCGTTGCCGCATAGGAATGCTCGTCCTTTCAGACCGGCTCACAAATCGCATTTTGCCATTACTTTGGACAAATGGTCAAGAACAGATTCACTTCTTATTGCGACTTTGTTTTGGAGGGACGATTCTTTGGCCCGGCTCATCCTGGCTGTTTGCAAGAGCTCCGGGTTTCTTTAAGAAGTCAAGTTCCTTTGAGCGGGAAATCAGTAGGGTTTCCAGAAGGGTTTATCCGGCATCACCAACTTCTTCACATTGTCCGCGGTCGTCTGATAGACCGCGATTCTCGGATCCGCACAGTCACCATAGGCGTCGCAGGTGAGCGTCCCTGTCAATCCCTTAAAGCCCTTGGTAGCGTAGAGAGCATCCCGGAGGGCCTGGCGACCGATGTAGAGTGTACCGTCCGGGGCTTTCTTGGCCACCTTTTCAATCGCTGCAAAAATGATCATGGTCGCATCGTAGGCATGGGCATGAAAAACAGAAAGTGGTTTTCCGCCGTATTTCTTCTGATGTTTTTCCAAGAAGCTTCTGTAGCCCCCGGCAAAAGCGGAGAAGTCAGGGCTTGAGTGAAACATGCCGATCGCTGCCTCACCCGCAGCCTTGTAGAAATCCGGAGAGAACATGCCATCGGCACCCATGAGATAAACCCTCTCCAATCCAGCTACCTCTTTCACCTGGCGCGTGATATGGCCGCCTACGGCGATAAAGACCGGGTAGTAGATGAACTCGGGTCTGCCTGTCGCAATCTTGGTCAGCACCGGGCGCATATCCGTGTCGGTTGGAGCAACAGCTTCTTGAGAGGTAATGATTCCACCCAATCTCTTGAAGGTCGCGACGAAGACCGCCTGTAGTTGTTCGGAATAGGGGCTGCCATCGTGAATGGTCGCCGTCCTTTTAACAGCTAATTTCTTGCGGGCGAACTCGGCGGCGACAGCTCCTTGTACTTTATCATTGTGCGCCGTGCGCAGATAACCGGCATATTCCGGCCCGCGCTTCGGAGACGTCAGTTCCGGTGCGGTATTGGAGGGTGAAACCGTCACGATTCCGGCTCTCCAAAGGATTGGCGCCCCCGGGCGAGCCTCGCTCGAGCAAGTCGATCCAATCGCTGCTACGATGGTAGGGTCCGAAGCGATTTTGGTCGCAGCCGCCTGACCTCCTTCGGGATTACAGCCTGTGTCTTCAACGGTTAACTTAATGGGAAAGCCAAGGAGCTTTCCGCCTCTATCCTCAATGGCAATCTCCACACCTCGTTTGGAATCGATGCCCAACGTAGCTTCCGACCCGGCTACGGCGAACCAGCATGCGATATGGATGGGTCCGCCGGGCTTGATCTTTACCACTCCGATCCTATCTTCGTATTCAAAAGATGATTTCGGCTTTGCAGGCGAAGCTGCTGGTGCCGAGGCCACACCCAAACCAAGTACCATAATCAGAACCATAACGACGCAAGCAAGCTGTTTCATAGGTACCCCTATTCTGGCAACTCCATTCAAGTTGTCCTCTTCTCGGAAAAATATTAATGAAAAATAGACTCTTGTCAACCGTTTCTATCCAACAGGATCCCTCCACGGAATCTATCCTACTCAAAATTCAGCAGGCTCATCCTATGGGAAACGCCATCTCCGAGTGAATCCGTCTTAAATTCCGCATGTATTCCAAACCTAAAAATAGGTTGACACGTAACAAAATATGTATATAATCTCCTCCAAGAAGTCATATTAGAGTAGGGGGGCCATTAATCCTTTAACGGTGGGGAAAGGTAATGGTAAACCCTGACCGTGCAACGAAAATGGAGCTCTCATTGTTTCGCCCTGCCTGTGGCTGACAGGCGAGGTCAGAACTATGAGGGCTTTTTTATTTGTTTAGTATGAGGGTGCCAGGATGAAAGATCAATACAAAACAAAAAAACAACTCATTGAGAAATTGGAGGTTTTACGCAATCAGCTCGTTGGACTTAAAAAGGCAGAAACTAAACGCAAGCGTGCAGAGGAGGATTTGAAAGTAAGGGAAGATTCCCTTCAAAAAGTAATCGAACAAACACCCAACGCAATCTGGATATCAGATGAGCACGGAACCGTAATAAGAATGAACCAAGCGCTTAGAGATCTTTTGGAAATAACCGACGGGGAAATCATAGGGAAATATAATATATTAAGAGATGTCCAAGTTATAAAGCAAGGCTTTCTTCCTTTAGTAAAGAGCGTATTTGAAGAAGGCATGACCGTTAATTTTGTGATTGATTATTACACTGAAAAGGAGAAGCAAGTTGAATTAGCACACAAAACACATAAAGTGCTTCAAATAGTTCTTTCTGCAATCAAAAATAAAGATGGCAAGTTAGTTAATGCTATTTGTCAACATAGGGACATCACCGAGCGCAAGCACGCAGAGGAAGCGTTGCGATTAGCAAGTGCTTATAACCGGAGTTTGATTGAAGCCAGTCTTGATCCACTTGTGACGATCGGTTCGGATGGAAGGATCACAGACGTGAATGCTGCTACGGAGAAGGTTACCGGCCATTCCCGTGGAGAACTTATTGGCACTGACTTCATGGACTATTTTAGCGAACCTGAGAAGGCGAAAGCAGGATACCAGCAGGTGTTTCAAGATGGTTTCGTCCAGGATTATGCTCTTGAGATCCGCCGGAACGACGGACATCTGACACCGGTCCTGTACAATGCCTCGGTTTACAGAGACGAACAAGGGAAGGCCATCGGAGTATTTGCTGCGGCACGAGATATCACCCAGCGCAAACGGGCGGAAGAAGCGATAGAAAGCTTGGCGAGATTCCCCTCTGAAAATCCCAGCCCCGTCTTGCGAGTTAAACGAGATGGCACTCTGCTCTACGCCAACGGGGCCAGTTATATGCTTCTTCACGACTGGCAACTGGAGATAGACAAACCGGCACCATTGGCTTTGCAGGAGGCGGCTTCTGAGACATTGACACAGCAGACCAGAAAAATGATTGATACGGAGCATCGTCAACGGATCATCTCATTTTTTGTTGCCCCTATTGTGAATGCCGGCTATGCCAACTTCTATGGCCGGGATGTCACTGAGCGCAGGCAGGCGGAGGAGGAGATCCGCAACCTCAACGCCGAATTGGAAAAGCGCGTCCGTGATCGAACCGCGCAACTTGAAGCTGCCAACAAGGAACTTGAAGCCTTTTCCTACTCTGTCTCACACGACCTGCGTGCGCCGCTTCGGGCAATTGATGGGTTCTCACGCGTGATACTGGAAGATTATACCGACAAACTCGATGACGAAGGTAAACGGTATCTGAACATCATCGAAAGTAATACCAAAAAGATGGGTCAACTTATTGATGATCTTCTCGCCTTCTCTCGTTTAGGGCGACAGGAGATAAGAGTTTCAGAAATGGACATGGGGAAATTGGCAAAGTCTGTTTCTGAGGAACTTAAACTTGCTGTTCCTGAGCGGAAGTTAAACATCACTATAAACACTCTCATTCCCGCTCAGGGAGACCAGGCAATGGTTCGCCAGGTCTTTGTCAATCTTTTGTCCAATGCTGTCAAATTTACAAGACCAAGGGACACTGCATTCATTGAAATAACCGGTTCAGGAGAGGGAAATGAAAATGTTTATTCTGTCAAAGACAATGGGGTGGGGTTTGATATGCAATATGTAAATAAGTTGTTTGGCGTTTTCCAGCGACTTCATAGCTCTGAAGAATTTGAAGGAACAGGCGTCGGACTTGCCATTGTCCAACGTATTATCCACCGACACGGTGGACGTGTATGGGCCGAAGGGAAGGTGAACGAGGGAGCTACCTTTTATTTCACACTTCCACGAGAGAGGAGGGAATAAGATGACTATTACAAATGAGATTGAAATTCTTTTGGTTGAGGACAATCCCAACGATGTTGAGCTAACCCTCAGGGCACTGAAGAAAAACAATCTAACCAATAGAGTGCAAGTGGTAAAGGATGGAGCAGAGGCCCTGGAATATATCTTTGCCAATGGGGCCTATGCTTATCGGAAAGTTGAACACCATCCTAGGGTGATCCTCCTTGATCTAAAGCTTCCCAAAGTAGATGGTTTAGAGGTTCTGCGCCGAATAAAGTCGGACGAGCGAACAAGGGTCATTCCAGTCGTTGTGTTGACCTCATCAAAGGAAGAGAGAGATCTCGTGGAAAGCTACAAACTTGGAGCGAACAGCTACATCACTAAGCCCTTAGATTTCGAGAGCTTTGTCAAATCGGTCGCAGAGCTAGGGCTCTATTGGTTGCTCCTGAATCAGCCGCCCCGATAAAAGAACAATGAGGGAAGGCCAGAAGGGGAACTCATGGACAAGAAGCTTCGCATCCTGATACTGGAAGACGTCCCCGTCGATGCCGAGTTGATGGAACGAGAATTACGCAAAGGAGGAATTAAATTCTCCTCGAAGCGAGTGGACACAAAGGAAACCTTCCTAAAGGAACTAAAAGAGTTTGAGCCGGATCTCATCCTCGGTGACTACAAACTTCCCTCCTTCGACGGTCTCTCGGCCTTGGGAATCGTTCAGGAGAATTGTCCCAACGTGCCCTTTATCTTCATCTCCGGGACCATCGGCGAGGAATTGGCCATAGAAACCCTCAAATCGGGCGCGACAGACTATGTTCTCAAAGACAGACTATCGCGTCTTGTACCTGCTGTAAGCCGCGCTTTGAGGGAAGTCGAAGAGCGAACTGAGCGCAAGCGGGCGGAAAAATCCCTGCAGGATTCAGAAAAGAGATACAGAGAGGTCGTGGAGAACGCGACAGAGATTATTTATACGGTCGATGAGAGCGGAAATTTCACTTATGCCAACCCGGCTGGGTTGAAGGCGACCGGCTATTCACTTGGGGAACTTCGGCAACTTAATTATGCGGATCTTGTGCTTCCCGAACACAAGGAAAGAGTCTCTCAGGTATATGTCAACCAGATCCGGGAAAAACTTCCAAAGACATATGTTGAGTTCCCTTTTTCGGGCAAGGGTGGAGAAGTCATATGGTTCGGCCAAAATTCGACACTCGTTATGGATCGCGACAAAATCGTTGGATTTCATATCATCGCCCGCGACATCACTGAGCGCAAGCAAGGCGAGAGTGCGTTACGTGAGAGTGAAGAAAGATACCGAACGCTTGTCGAAACCTCTCCCGATGCCATTACGCTTTTGGACCTAAATCTCAACATTGTTATGGCCAACCGGCCGGCTTTGGTCTTATACGGGTCTGAAAGCCTTGAAGAGGTAATCGGGCGCAGTGCACTGGACTTTATCGCTCCGGAGGATCGACTGCGTGCAATGGAGGAGGCACGAAGAATGTTGGGAACTGGAAGCATTGCAACCACCGAGTTTACCCTATTGAGGAAAGGGGACGTCTCTTTCCCCGCCGAGCTGAGTGCCTCATTGATCCTGGATGGGGAAAAGAAGCCTCTCGCCATTATCTGTGTCACCAGAGATATCAGTATCCGCAAGCGGAGTGAGGAAGAAAGGACAGCCCTTGAAGACCAGCTTCGCCAATCGCAGAAGATGGAGGCCATCGGCCAATTGGCAGGCGGTGTTGCCCACGATTTCAATAACCTATTAACCGTCATCAAAGGCTATTGCCAACTCTCGCTCGCCGAAATGAAAGAGAGCACCCCTATAAAGGATGTCCTTGAGGTGATTAACAAAGCCGCTGAGAAAGCGGCCGATCTCACCCGCCAACTCCTGGCCTTCAGTCGGCGCCAGATCATGGAGGTGAGAGTACTGGATCTAAACGCCCTTTTGCAAAATCTTGACAAGATGCTTCGCCGGATTATCGGCGAGGATATTGAGCTGGTGACGCTGTTAGGAAAAGATGTCGGAAGAGTCAAGGCAGATCCCGGGCAGATTGAGCAGGTGGTCATGAATCTCGCAGTCAATGCCAAGGATGCGATGTCCAAAGGGGGGAAACTTATCATTGAGACAGCCAACGCGGAGTTAGACGAGGCGTATGCACACGCTCATGTGGCCGTGACGCCCGGTCGTTATGTGATGATCGCGGTAAGCGACACAGGGGTGGGGATGGGGCCGGAGGTCAGGGATCGGGTCTTCGAGCCCTTTTTTACGACAAAAGGCAAGGGCAGGGGGACAGGATTGGGTTTATCGACGGTCTATGGGATTGTGAAGCAAAGTAGCGGGAACATCTGGGTCTATAGTGAGCCTGGGAAAGGGACGACCTTCAAAATCTTCCTGCCTCGTGTCGATGAACCCGCCGAGAAACTCAGGGCGCAAGCGGTAAAGGAAGAGTTTTCTCTCGGAAGTGAGACAATTCTTGTCGTGGAGGCCGATAAAGAGGTCCGGAACTTAGCGGTACGGATTTTGAAAAGGCAGGGTTACACTGTTTTGGACGGAAGCTACGGGGACGAGGCCCTTAATGTTTGCAGGAACCATCAGGGCCCAATCCATCTGCTACTGACAGATGTAGTTATGCCCGGGATGAGCGGTCATGAGTTGGCAAAACGTTTGGAATCCTTCCACCCCGAAATGAAGGTGCTCTATATGTCTGGCTATACCGACGACGCGATTGTCATGCACGGTGTTTTGGTGCGAGGGGTCAATTACATCCAGAAGCCCTTTACCGTGGATGCCCTGGCAAAAAAAGTAAGGGAGGTGCTCGAACAGTCACGGCAGAATTCGGAATCCACCTTGCACTAAGGCGCTTGCTCATTGAGATAATCCCACACTCTAAAGCCCTCCTTTCGAGCAGCCTCCGCCAACCCCGAATCTGCCGTCACCAGGATCGGCTGGGCTTCTTGAAACCTGGAAAAGAGGTCTTTTTTAATGGTGATGATTTGATAAGCATCGACGATGTCAAGACCGTATCGCTTGGCTGTTTTTTCGACTTCCCAGAATATCTCACTATCCGAGATGTCCATATCGGCGAGCTCAATGCGGTCGCCTATGTAGCCCCTTAAGATATCGCCCGCCTTGAAGTATGTCTCTTGATCGATCCCCTTGTGTGAATATATCGACTTCAATGCCCCAAGAGCCTCCGCAAAGCAGAACGATGTGGCATAGAACGTCGATGCAGGTTCCGCCGACATATACTTTTCGATCGCCTCGCTACCGCTCTCCTTTACTGCGAGCTTAAACAACGCCGACGCATCTAAGTAGTACACACGCTGAGAACCCATAGGCTTCTCCTCCGGTGGACTCAGACATTATTATTTTTAACAATCTGATGCCGCATCCTTGTAACGCATGAATACAACTGATCCGGCCGGGATCACCAGGTTTTAAAATGATCGACCATGGTTCGGAATATACACCCCTTTTCGAAATTTTGGAAGTGAAGATTTTAAAGGGAGAAAGAGGGACGGAAAAGGACAGCCGATCCGTCGACAATGCTGGGATGTTCTTGTGCTCAGGATTCTAATGATGATGGGATTCCAATGCCCGCCCTTCCCTCCCCTCGCAGGAGAGGGAGGGGCAGGAGACTACGAATCATACACTTATGAAGTGAAGGAGGAAACCCCGATTTTCCCCTCTAACTCCTTCACCTTCGCCTCAAGCTGAAAAATCTTCTCTTCGGTGACTTTCTTATAGCTCTCCATATCCACATCTTTAGAGGCTAATTGTCTATTTTTATATTCAACTTCGTCCCTTAACCGATTCATTTCGGCTTCCTTCGCATTCGATTCCCTTCGCAACTTTGCCATCTGTTGTTTCAGCAAGGCCGCCTCATTCTTTTTGGGTTTTCTCGCGCCTGCCGATCTTACCACCTTTTTGGGCTTGGTTTTGACCTTCTTCACCTTAGCTTTGACCTTCTTAATCTTCTTCGCCATAGCTTTTCCCCCCTTCATTAGATTTTAGATTTGCCATTCCTGAACGTTTAAGGGACAGGTTTTAGATTTAAAACCTTATTCCGCGTTCGGCCGTCCGCCACGTACCACGTAGGGTGCTTGGAAGCTCTGAACCTCACATGGCTCGGGGCGCGACAACCCATTAAGCCTCATTAAAAAAATCCTTTAGCCTTTTGATGGCACAAAACTCTCCGCACATCGTGCAGACGTCTTGTTCCCCGGATTTGCCTTCCTCATGATAGCGCTTTGCTTTCTCCGGGTCAAGTGAAAGTTCTATCTGCTTCTCCCAGTCAAAAGCCAATCGAGCCTTTGCCATCGCAATATCCCTTTCAAGGGCTATCTTATTTCCCCGTGCAATATCAGCAGCATGACCCGCAATTCGGGCAGCAATTACTCCTTCCCGGACATCTTCAACGGAGGGCAACTTGAGATGCTCCGAAGGCGTCACATAACATAAGAAATCTGCTCCTGCTTTGCCCGCTACAGCACCGCCAATGGCGCAGCTGATGTGGTCATATCCCGGAGAAACATCGGTCACCAATGGTCCGAGTACGTAAAAAGGAGCTCCCCTGCACAACCTCTTTTCCAAAAGAACATTGGCTTCGATCTGATCGAGCGGGACATGGCCGGGTCCTTCGATCATGACCTGAACTCCCTCCGCCCATGCCCTTTCCGTCAATTCTCCGAGGAGAATCATCTCCTCCACTTGAGGCCGGTCTGTGGCATCTGCCAGGCAGCCTGGCCTCAACCCGTCTCCCAGGCTCAACGTCACATCGTGCTTTTTTGCGATGTCCAAGAGTCGATCAAAATGTTCATAGAGCGGATTCTCTCTGCGATTGTAAATCATCCATTCAATGAGAAAAGAGCCACCCCGGCTGACCACTCCCAAGACCCGATGCGCTTTCCGCAACCTCTCCATAGCACTCCGGGTTACACCGCAATGGACCGTTATAAAGTCGACGCCTTCCTCTGCCTGACGCTCAATGACTTCGAAGAGATCTTCAACCCGCATTTTGGCAAGAGCCTTCCTCTTCTTAACCGCTTCGATAGCCGCTTCGTAAATAGGAACGGTCCCCACAGGGATAGGAGAATGACGAATGATCTCCTTGCGGATGACGTCGATATCTCCACCTGTGCTCAGATCCATCACTGTATCGGTCCCGGCTTGAATCGAAACCTCAAGTTTTTCCAGCTCCTCCTCTAAATCGACGTGATCAGAAGAAGTCCCGAGGTTCGTATTCACCTTGATCCGGAGCCCTTCTCCAATCCCTGTGGGCCTCACCCCGCGATGGCTTGGATTGGCCGGGATAACCACTCGACCAGAAACAATATTTTCCCGGAGCCGTCCCACAGAGACCCCCTCTTCTCTGGCGACCCTCTTCATTTCCTGCGTGACAACACCCTTTTGGGCTTCTATTTTTTGCATCGTGGTATCACCTTCCTCGCTAAAGTTTGCAGTAGGCAGTCAGCAAAAGGATTGACAGGACCCGCTCCTTTTCCAAGGGTGAGGCCGGATTGGATCGCCATGGTGATAAAAGTCTTCGCCTTTGTCACCGCTTCATCGACCCTGTCTCCTTTCGCCACAAGTGTTGCAAGCGCTGAGGCGAAGGTGCAACCTGTGCCGTGAGTATTTTTCGACTCAATCCTTGGTCCTTTCGCCTCGGTAAATTTTTTCCCGTCATAAAGCAGGTCAACTGGCATCCCTTTCAGGTGACCTCCCTTCACCACCACATGTTTTGCCCCCATTCTGTGAATGAGACGGGCGGCGCCCTTCATTCCTTCCAGAGAGTCTACCCTTAATCCGGTGAGGGCCGATGCCTCCATGAGGTTCGGCGTAATCAGCCACGCGAGGGGAATCAATTTTTGGATGAGGGCATCTTGAGCATCCCTTCGAAGAAGAAGGGTCCCGCCCTTTGACACCATCACCGGATCCACCACCACCTTCTTCACCTTATACTGCTTAATTTTCTTCGACACGACATCAATGATTTCCCCATTGACCAGCATCCCCGTCTTGATCGCATCCGCGCCGATGTCCGAGAGAACGGAATCGATTTGGGCCCCGACAAATCGGGCAGGAATCTCATGGATGCCTTGAATTCCCAACGTGTTTTGTGCTGTGACGGCCGTAATCACACTCATTCCGTAACCGCCGAGCAGGCTGATGGTTTTCAGATCTGCCTGAATTCCTGCTCCGCCTCCGGAATCCGATCCGGCAATCGTCAGTATTCGTTTCATCTCCCCTTCATTTCAAACGGAAAGCCAAAAAACAAAAGCCGTAATCCCAATGGAGGTATTACGGCTCGCTTTTCTTTTCCGCTTCCCTTCGCTGGAATTACCCAAACAGGTTCGGAGGGTCTCCCTATCCCACTGCCGCAGGACAAGGACTCTCAGCCCAATGAGCTCCCCTAGCTATCTCTTTAAAACCATTATTACGAAGAAATTGTAATATGTCAATCAGTCCCTTTGAAGAAACAGTCTGCTTCCAGTTGGGGGACGTATGGAGGGAGGCCTATGGGAGGCCTATATCTCAAACTGACCGTGTCTACCGATGAAGGGTTAAGCCCAGTCCAAGACAGAATCTATTATAATTTTATGAAATAATTGATGTATTCTCTGCGACATCCATAGCATATTAACTCAGGGAAAACTTTGTGAAAAATTTCTTGACTTCTCGAAACCTTTGCTTTATATTCTACCCGAACTTTTTGGCAAATCTTCCCTACAAAAGTTATTACACTTCATAACTTTGCGGGGATCATAAAGAGGAGAGGGCGTTATGAGAATAAAAAATGTATGGTCAAAGTTATTGTTGTTGATGGCAGGTGCTTACCTGCTCATCCCCCTCGCGGCTTTTGCCAGCGAGGCGGATCTCGCGATACCCGACTTGCATAAAGGTGCTCCCTATACCCACCTGGGCGGGATAAGGCCGTGGTATCTTCTCTTCTATGGCGCGTGCATCATCGCAGGTACACTTGGAATCAGCTTATTTCTGCGCCACCAGGTCAAGAAGCTGCGAGCCCATGAGTCGATGCTCAAAGTGTCCGAAACCATCTTTCAGACCTGCCGCACCTATCTGATCCAGCAGGGCAAATTTCTGATCATGCTGTTCCTGTTTATTGCCGCCGCCATGACCTTCTATTTTCTGGCCCTGAAGGGCGAGGGGATCCCCACTCTGCTGCTGGTCTTGTTCTTCTCGGTGGTGGGTATGGGCGGAACAAGACCAGCGGCCTGGTACGGCATTCGAATCAACACCTATGCGAACTCCCGTACCGCTTTTGCCTCGCTCGCAGGGAAGCCCTGGGATGTGGTAAATATTCCTCTTCGCTCCGGGATGAGCGTTGGGCTTTTCCTCATTTCCCTCGAACTTGTCATGATGGTGATCATTCTTCTCTTCGTACCCCGTAACATCGTCGGCTACTGCTTTCTTGGATTTGCCATCGGTGAATCTTTGGCCGCCTCCGCGCTGCGGATCGCCGGAGGTATCTTCACGAAGATCGCTGACATCGGCTCCGACCTCATGAAAATTGTTTTCAAGGTGAAGGAAGACGACCCACGTAACCCTGGTGTGATTGCTGACTGCACGGGTGACAATGCGGGCGATAGCGTGGGCCCCACGGCAGACGGTTTCGAGACCTATGGCGTTACTGGCGTGGCGCTGATCGTTTTTATCACGCTTGCCGTTATCAGTTCCGACAGCGCGACCAAGGAGGCCATCCAGGGGAAACTCATCGTGTGGATTTTTGCAATGCGGTTTCTCATGGACTTCTGCTCCGGGCTTTCCTATTTTGTCAATCAGGCTATCTCTTCCGTAAAATATAGGGGAAAGAAAGAGATCGATTTCGAAGAACCTCTCATGAGGCTGATCTGGATCGCCGCCGCGCTGTGCATCAGCACCTCGTTTGTGATGAGCTACCTCCTGATCAGCGATCTCCAGGTTCTGAAAGGGGGCGTGCTTACCCCGATGCCCCATGTCTGGTGGCAACTTGCCATGATCATCAGCTGTGGCACTCTGGCAGCGGTTCTCATCCCCGAATTCACCAAGATCTTTACCAGCTCCAAGTCGAAGCACGTCCAGGAGATTGTGACCGCCTCGCGTGAGGGAGGCGCATCCCTCACCATACTGTCCGGTATCGTTTCCGGCAACTTCAGCGCTTTTTACAAAGGCATGCTGATCGCCTTCCTCCTGGGCATCGCCTACTTCGTCAGCCTTTTGATTCCAGCCGAGGTGATCAATTATCCATCCATCTTCGCCTTCGGTCTCGTCGCCTACGGATTCCTCTGTATGGGCCCGGTCAACATCGCTGTCGACTCTTACGGTCCGGTCACGGACAACGCCCAGTCCATATTCGAGCTGGCGCAGACCGAAACGATTCCCGGCATCAAAGAAGACATTAAGAAGAATTTCGGGTTTGATCCCAACTTCGAGGAAGGCAAGCATTACCTCGAGGCCAACGACTCCGCGGGCAATACCTTCAAGGCAACGGCGAAACCGGTGCTCATCGGCACCGCGGTGTGTGGCGCAACAACGATGATCTTCTCGATCATCCTGCTACTCCAGAGCAAGAACATGCTGAATGTGCAGCTCACCGATGCGCCCATTATTATCGGCCTGATTTGCGGCGGCGCAGTGGTCTACTGGTTCTGTGGGGCCTCCATGCAGGCGGTTACCACCGGGGCTTATCGGGCGGTCGAGTTCATTAAAAAGAACATGAACCTGGAAAAGACAACAGCCGATATCGAGGATTCCAAGACGGTTGTCAAAATCTGTACCCAGTACGCGCAGAAAGGGATGTGGAACATCTTTATCGCCCTGATATCCGTCACACTGGCTTTCGCGCTGCTGAACCCCAATTTCTTCGTTGCGTATCTGATCTCCATCGCCTGCTTCGGCCTCTTTCAGGCCATTTATATGGCGAACACCGGCGCCGCATGGGACAATGCCAAGAAGATCGTTGAAGTCGACCTCGACCAGAAAGGCACGCCGCTCCACGCCGCGACGGTGATTGGCGACACGGTGGGCGATCCCTTCAAGGATACCTCTTCCGTATCCCTGAACCCTATCATCAAGTTCTCCACTCTGTTTGGCCTGCTTGCGACCGAAATTGCGATCGCGATGGCGGTAGACGCGAAGGAGGCCAGTTCCACAAACTACGCTCCCTATATCGCTATTCCGCTGTTTATCGTGGGGCTCATCTTCGTGTGGCGTTCATTCTACAAGATGAGGATACCAATAGAGCCAGCCGCCGAAAAACTGCCAACGGCGGAAGTAAAGATCGCTCACGTCCACGAATAAACCTATGGAGCAGGACGGCCTGCCTGCGCTTGGCATAGAGTAGATATCAAAAGCCCTCACCCTCTTCAGGATGAGGGCTTTTTTATTGGCGAAAGCAACAGCTGGGTTTGAAAGATTAGTTCTGAAAGGTCACATTTTCTTCAGATTCGCCGATTTCGTGCAGGATTGATTTTTTCTACGACCTCAACGCACGGCGGGCAATCGCCCATCCGCACGGGTGAGTTATTAACCTTTTATTTTTTCCCTCCGTACATTGTAAATATCCCATATTTATAGAAGCAATCCACATCCTTAAATCCAATAGCCTGTAGTAGGTTGAGTTGTGCAGTTAAAACGTCAGGCTTGTTATCTGCATTGTCTTTATATTTCCAAACAATGTCTTCATAATGGCCGCCCTCAATCCCTAAAAATGATTTTCTTTCATCAATCCATTGCTTCCAAAGTAAAAGATACCACTGCTCAAGTGCGTCTGAGGGAGCAAGGACAACATCGATATTCAAAAAATAGCCGTCAACCTTCAAGTGGGAGTAAATGGTCCTGAATAAGACCGTTTTCTCCTCCATCGTCAGATGATGGATCGCCAGTGAAGAAACTATGAAATCATAATTTTGGAGAAGAGTGGTTTTGTTGAGAAGCTCTTGAAAACTTGCTCGGATAAAATGAACATTTTTAAAATCTTTCAGCCGATCCTTAGCCCTATTCAGCATATCTTCAGAGCCATCTATCAAAGTGGCCTCTATTGAATTATCAATTTTTAAAAGCTCATCTATGACAATTCCGTCTCCGCACCCAAGGTCAAGAATACTGCTATTTCGTTTATTGCTGTTGAAATGCTTATAAAAAGACTTCAAAATTTCAAGCAGTCTCTTCCGCTCCACGATGTAAACATCAGCACTATCCCTGTATTCCTGCGTATATTCTGGCTTCGCCCATTGTAGATCGTTAAATTCTGTCATAAATATACTTTCTCGATTTTAGGTTAACGCTACGGGCCGCCGGGAGCTGGATATATTGCCTATTGCGGTGTACGCCATGGTTATGTGAAAACTGCCTTTTTGACGGCTCTTGCACTTGTTACCTGGACACCGATGCTCGACATTTCTTCCTTTCCCTTGGCGTATAAACCAGAAATAGCATCCTCCACCAATGCGATCTTGAAGTCTCGTTCGCTTGCCTGGTAAATCGATGTTCTTGGACAATTCGGAAAATTACACCCGACGAACACAAGAGTGTCTACCCCGAGCTTGCTTAGGTGGGAGTCGAGTGGCGTATTGTAAAAAGCTCCCCACCTTGGCTTATACATTACAACCTCGTGGCTGCTGATTTCCTGCACCTTCCCGGACAGAAGCAAGTCAAAATTCAAACGGACAGGACGTCGAAATATCTCGGATGCCAATTCACAGCCAGAGGTACCCTCCAATAGTATTTGCGCCCCGTTCTCAACAGCCTCTTTGCGGCACAAGTCAACATTGCTTCCATCTTTCTTGTATATCCTGACGATATGCACGATGGGCATTCTTTGGTCTCGATAGGCGTCCAACACCATCTTCATGTTTGGCAAAGCCGCCGACGTCCCGGGGATTTCGAAAGGTTGCCCGTCGAGCGTGTCACGCTGGGTATCAATTGAGATCAGGGCCGATGATCTAAAACTTGGTTCGCTATATTTCTTCACCTTAATGCTCTCCTTGTCCCTATTTCTTACACGTATTTCTTAGGGGAGAAAGGACGTAAAGGGTTATGGCCAATTCAAATCGAAGGCGTTCTTGATCAGTTCGATTTCTTCTCCCTTTTGCCCGAGGAGAATGGCCACCACATCAAACCGAGCTTTCACGTCTTCAAGCTTTTTCTCTTTTAAGAAATTGAGGGCTACTTTGGAAAGTTGCCTTTGCTTAAAATTAGTCACGGCCAGCTGGGGAGGACCAAAGTGCATTGATGTCCGAGTCTTCACCTCAATAAAGACCAGGGTGTCTTTCTCTTTGGCAATAAGGTCCATTTCCCCCAACTTGCACACATAATTTGTTTCAATGATCCGATACCCTTTCTTCTTCAAAAATCGAAGGGCCACCTCCTCGCCCTTCTTCCCGAGTTCTTTCTTTTCTGTTCGTGGTCCGTGTCCGTGATCCGTGTCCGTAACAAATCCTCCCTTTCTCCCTGTCTCCCTATCTCCTTATCTCCCCGTCTCCCTATCAAAGGTATTCTTTCACTCCTCGAAAGGTTTTTCGATGGAGCTCGCAGACACCGAATTCTTCAATCGCACTCCGATGTTCCTTTGTCCCATAACCTTTATGTCTCGCAAAATTATACTGAGGATATTTCTGGTGGCATTCCAGCATCATTCGGTCCCGAGTCACTTTGGCGACGATGGAAGCTGCCGCAATAGAGTTACTGAGCTGGTCGCCTTTTCGGATGGGTTTCTGAGGAATGGGAAATGTAATACCTTGAAGACCGTCAATCAGAATGAAATCCGGAGGCGGGGAAAGGTTTCCAATGGCCAGAGCCATGGCTTTTAGCGTCGCCTGGAGAATATTGATGCGATCGATCTCCTCCTGTCCAACGACCCCAACCCCCACACCCAAGGCTTCATTCAGGATCGAAGAGTAAAGTTCTTCCCGCTTTTTCGAAGAGATTTGTTTGGAGTCGAAGAGTTGGGGGCCTATCCCATCCTTAGGCAGAATAACAGCTGCTGCGACCACCGGCCCGGCTAAGGGCCCTCTTCCCACCTCATCCACACCGGCAATCTTTTGGTAGCCCCGGCGATAGTACATCTTTTCGAAATAATCCATGGGCTGGAGTGGAAGGGATGGAAATAGCATAAACAATGAAACTAAGTAGAAGGCAGTTGGCGGTAAGCAGAAAAAAATTCGATCCTTCGCTGCTTACTGCATGCTGCTTTCTGCATCCTGATTGTTAGGCGACCTGTTTCTTTTCGCCCCGAATACGCGCTGCCTTCCCTCTCAGGCCTCGAAGATAGAAGAGTTTAGCCCGTCTCACCTTTCCATGGCTGATCACATCGATCCGGTCGAGACGGGGTGAATGGAGGGGGAAAACTCTCTCGACGCCGATCCCGTAGGAGATTTTCCTCACAGTGAAGGTGGATCGAATCCCTCCTCTTTTCTTACGAATGACCACTCCTTCGAAGGGCTGTATTCTTTCCTTCTCTCCCTCTACGATCTTCACATGGACCCTTATCGTATCTCCCACCCTGAAATCAGGAAGATCCGTCCTGAGCTGCTCCCTCTCAACCAATTCCATCGGATTCATCTTCTTCTTCCTTTCTAATCAGTTTCGGAATGCCCCCTCACCCTCCCCTCTCCCCGCTGGGGAGAGGGCGGGGTGAGGGGAACCCGCGATCACGAACGATCCCCTAATAATCGATCCAAGATAATCGCTACGGCGGACCGAACGGAAAGGTGATTATAGCCTCTTCCTTCAATCGGCGCCAGCACGTAATCGGAACCGTCCTTCACTTCCTGAGTTAAACCCCATCCCGTTCCAAAAAGAATAATAAACGGGGTGCTCTCATCTTTCAATAACTTCTTTAAGAATCCAAAATCTATACTTTTCGGATGGGGGGAGGCTCCTGTGGCAACCCTCTGGGCTTTTGTCTTCCAGAGATCGGAAATCTCTTGCTCGGCTTCGTCAATGCTCCGTGAGACCCGGACAAGAGACAGAGATTCCTTTCTCGTTGGATTATAAATTGATCCGATGCCCACCACCCAATGGCGAATGATCCTCTCTGCTAACTCAACCTGGCTCGCCAAGGGAGTGATAATGAAGAAACCTCCTATTCCAAACGTCTTCGCACACCGTGCAATGTCGTGAATATCGAAATTGGTAAGGGCTGTAGCGACTACCTCTTTTTTCTTGTCATAGATCGGATAGTGAACCAACCCTATATAGAGATTAGACCCCATGCCAGCACTCATTCCCGCTTCGATATATCTTCGGCCAGGGACTTCCGTTCCCCCTCACCCTCGCCCTCTCCCGCCAGGGGAGAGGGGGATATCCGCATTCCGCAATCCGCCGTGCACCACGTCGGGTGCACGGCAGCCCTGAACCGCACATGGTTCAGGGCGCAATCTATTATTGGCAATCACTCTTTGAATCATTTTTGCGAATCTCTTTTAAGAGTCCCCGGTCCTCCTCGGAGAGATTGGCCTTGGCTAACAGATCCGGCCGCCTCAACGACGTTCGCCTCAGTGCTTCTTTTCTCCTCCACAGAGAAATGGCTGAATGATTCCCGGAAAGGAGGACCTCTGGAACGCAACTCCCCCTGAAATCAGATGGCCGCGTATACTGGGGATATTCTAAGAGAGAGTCGAAGAAGGAATCCTCCTCGGCGGAGCGATCAGATCCCAAAACCCCGGGAATGAACCTTGAGACGGCGTCGATGAGGACCATGGCTGCCAATTCCCCCCCTGTCAAGACATAGTCCCCAATTGAAATCTCTTCATCGATAAAGAGCTTTCTGGCCCTCTCATCCACGCCCTCATATCGGCCGCAGAGAAGGATGAGATGGGGCTGAGTGGAAAGCCTGCGAGCCAAATCCTGGTTGAAGGGGTTCCCCTGGGGAGTCAAGTAAACTGTCCACGCAGATGGATTTTTAGACTTGACCGATTCGATGGCCCGGGCAATGGGCTCCACTTTCATCACCATCCCCTGGCCTCCCCCATACGGAGTGTCGTCCACCACCTGATGTTTATCCAGTGAGAAATCCCGGATGTTGATCGTTTGGACCTGGATGAGCCCTTTCTCAGCGGCCTTGCCTAAGATGCTTTCCTCCAGAGGGGACGAGAACATCCTAGGAAAGAGGGTAAGAATATCAAACCTCATCTTCATCCTCCCACAAGCCCTCCTTCCGGATGACTTTCATCACTCCTCTTTCAAGATCTATACTCTGGATCACCTCCTCGGTCGCCGGCAACAAGATTTCTCCTCTTTTCCCTTCGACAACGTAGACGTCATTGGCTCCGGTCGGAAAGATCTCCTTGACTTTTCCAATCCCTTTGCCCTCCCGGGTCTCGACCTTCATTCCCAAGATATCGATCCAATAATATTCTCCTTCTCCCAATTTGAGAAACGCGTCTTTCTCAACGAGTATCTCCTTCCCTATCAAAGGCTTTGTCTCCTCGACCTTTTCAATCCCTTTTAATTGGAGGATAAGACGCGGTGGTTGGGGAACTGCCTCCAAGACTTCGTAAGACTCAGGGTTGCCCTTTTCGTCCTCGATGAAGATCTCACGATAGAAAGAAGGGCAGTGGAGGTCTTCTCCAAAATAGTCAACCTTCACTTTCCCCTTGACCCCGTGGGCTTTCGTCACCCTGCCGATGGGGAAAAGATTTTTCTCCATAGACTATTATTCGATGATCTCTAACACAGAACGCTTCCCCAAATTCGCCGAGACCGCTCCCAAGATGACCCGGAGGGCCCTGGCCGTCCTTCCCTGCTTTCCGATCACCTTCCCCAAATCCTCCTTGGCCACGGAGAGTTCAATGACGGAAGTTCTTTCACCTTCGACTTCAGAGACCTTGACCTGATCTGGATAATCCACCAACGCCTTGGCGATGTACTCAACGAGCTCCTTTGCGTTCATAACCCCACCTCCACATTTCGCAGTCCTTGAAAGGTTCGTGATCAGCAAGGGTTTGGAAGAAGGCGGCTTATTCAGTCTTCCCTTCCGCGGGCTTCTTTGAGATTCCGGATCGTATCAACAGTTGACGAACGGTCGGGGTAGGCTGAGCTCCCTTTCTCAGCCACTGGATCGTCTTTTCTTCCTTGAACCGAACCTCCGCTGGATTTTTCTTGGGATCATAGGTTCCCACCTGGTCAATGAATTTGCCGGCCCTGGCAAAACGCCGATCCGAAACGACAATTCGGTAATAGGGGCTTTTCTTCCCACCAAACCTCATCAATCTCATCGATGCAGCCATATCGCTTTCTACCACCTCCTTCTGTTGAAGAATCGCAGAGAGCATAGAGCAATGCGCATAGCGAAACTCTTAATCGAAACTGAATCGAAGACGCTATGCCCTATGCGCCATGCGCTATGCGATTACGAAAAGAACGGTGCTCTTCCTCTTCCGAATCCTTTTTCTCCCATTTTAGTAAATTGCTTCATCATCTTTCGAGCCTGGGCATATCGTTTAAGCAGCCGGTTGACATCTTGAACGCTCGTTCCGCTTCCTCGAGCGATCCTCAATCTCCGGCTTCCATTGACGATCTGATAATTGACCCGTTCTTTCGGCGTCATGGAATTGACGATGGCCTCCACCTTCACCAATTCTTTCTCATCGAAATCAAGGCCTCCCATCCCCTTCATCTTTTTGGGTAATCCCGGGATCATTCCCAAGATCGATTCCAACGACCCCATTTTTCGAACTTGTTGAATTTGGTCCCGGAAATCCTCCAGGGTAAAGGAATCTTTCCGGATCTTCTTCTCCAACTCCTTCGCCTTCTTTTCATCGAAGGCGGTTTCTGCCTTCTCAATCAGCGTGAGGACATCCCCCATCCCCAGTATTCGTGAAGCCATCCGGTCGGGATGGAAGGCTTCGAGGGCATCCAATTTCTCTCCGACCCCGATAAATTTAATGGGTTTCTGTGTCACCGATCTAATGGAAAGGGCGGCTCCTCCCCGTGCGTCCCCATCCATCTTGGTGAGGATCACTCCGTCAATCCCCAGCCGGTCATTGAAATTTTTCGCAATATTGACCGCATCCTGGCCGGTCATGGCATCGGCCACCAGGAGCACCTCGTTGGGCTTGATCTGAATTTTGATCTCCCGGAGTTCCAGCATCAACGCCTCATCGATATGAAGCCTTCCGGCAGTATCGATGAGCATCACATCGTAGCCCCCCTTCAGCGCGAAATCCCTCGCTTTTGAACAGATCTCCATGGGCGTTTGGGAGGCCTCGGGACGATAGAAATTCACTTTCAATTCCTCCCCTAATCTCTGCAATTGCTCAATCGCTGCGGGTCGGTAGACATCAGCGGGGACCAGGTAAGGTCGCTTCTTTTTTTCCTGAAAATACCGCGCCAGTTTACCCGCCGTAGTCGTTTTTCCGCATCCGTGGAGACCTACCAGCATGATCGGAACAGGAGGACTTCCCGAAAGATGAATCTTCTGCTCTTCACCGCCCATCAGGGAGGTCATCTCTTCCTTCACAATTTTGATCAACTGCTGGGCGGGAGTAAGGCTATCCATCACTTCCTGGCCAACCGCCCTTGCCTCGACTTGCTGAATAAAATCCTTCACGACCTTGAAATTGACATCGGCCTCCAAGAGGGCAATCCTCACCTCTTTTAGGGCCTCTTGGATATTTTGATCCGTCAGCTTTCCGTGGCCCCTCAGTTTCTTAAAAATGGAATCTAACTTGGTTGAAAGATTTTCAAACATGCTCAGATCCGAATAACTGCAACTATTTTATTCTATTCACTTTTTCCCGGGTTGTCAAATTCCCGAGTCTCTTTCTCCCATCTTAGTTACAGCCCCTTAATGATCTTCCATTCCTTCCCCTCTTTCTTCAAAAAAAGGACTTCTTTACCGGAATAGTGATTTTTCTTTTCTGCCTTTTCTGCCTCCAGATAGAATTGCTGGGTGACGGTTGCGCTTTTCCCATCGATTTGGAAGGATCGGTCCCAACAGGAGTAGGAGATTCGATCGAAGGTTTCGAAATATCCCTTGATCCGCTTTTGGAGCCGGTTGAAGTCCTCCTCCTTATCTTGATAGGCTTTGGAGATACTGGAGAGGTAAAGGGAGAGGTCTTTTTTCTGTAGGGCCTCTTGTCTTCGATTCAAAATGTGATCGATTCTTTCTTCTTCGGAAACCTGGCAGGCTAAGACGAAAAGAAAAAAGAGGACAAAAAAGAGGGAACTTCTTCTCATTTCAGCTTTTCGAATTCTCCGGGCTGAATCGTCGCCTTTCCTCGTCCACTCGATCCTCCTTTTACCTCGACACGATTCTTATCGATATCAACAATGATCTCATCCCCTGAAACGATATTTTCCCCTTCCGAAACTTTCGGGTCGCCTGTCAAAACCACTTTTTGGTCAATGTTGTAAAAAATCGCCTTCTGACAATTGGCAACTCGAAGCCCCTGTTGGATCTTCACATTTCCCCCGGCAGTCACCCGGTCGATCCCCTTCCCCTCTTCAATGGTCACGGCCTCCAAAGAATCAGCATAGATCACCATGTCCTTCTGTCGGGCAATGACATTTCCTCTGAAGATGATCAGATTCTCCTTCCAGAAGGCCTCCACCTTGTCGGAGGTGATGTCGATGGGCTGGCTCTTGTCCACAACCTTGCTTTCCTTATCCTCAGGAGGAGTCCCTTGCTTGGCCTTTTCCTTCTCCTTAGAAGCTGTCGTGGAGCTCGGTAAGGCACTGATCCGTTTTTCCTCAATGGGTTTCACCTCTACCTTAGATGCCACTTCAGGGGAAGAGGGAGAAGGAGGTATTCGATCTTCCTTCGCCGCCTCTCGTGTCGGGACGGGTTCTGTCTTCTTCGCTTCCGTCGAGGGAGGAATGACCTGGGTTCGATCCTCTTGAATCGGCTCGATCGCCACGGGTAAACCAGGTTTCTTGGCCTCTATAGAGAGGAGAGGGGCTTGGATTTGATCCTCTTGAACGGGTTCGACCACCGCAGGGAGAGCAGGCTTCTTCGCCTCTATAGAGGGAGGGACGGCTTGGGCTCGATCCTCTTGAACCGGTCGGATCGCCACGGGCAGAGGAGGTTTCTTGGTTTCTTTTTTAGGAGGAGTTTTGTTAACCGACTTGCTTGCGGGAGGAGGCGGAGTCAACCTCTCCTCTTCCTTTCTCAACTCAGCCTTTTTCTCCTCCTTCAAGGAAACAGGCTGTCTCCCTTCCTCTTCGAATTTGACCAAAGCGACCCTGTCGAGTTCCATTCCAGCGCCCTCATTTTCCTTCCCGGGCTCTTTGGTTTTGGTCTTTTTGGTCTTATTGGTCTTATTATGAAGAAGGACCTTACTTTCCTTCACACCTTTCTCAAGAATGGCCTCGGCTTCCGCATGGTGGAGGCTTTTTGGAAATTCAGTGACAATTTTCCGAAAGGCTGCTTCAGCCTTCTCCCATTGGTCGAATTCAAGATAACTTCTGCCTAAGAGGTAAAGCGTCTTGTCTTGATCGGGGTCTTTTGGAAATTTCTCTAATAACCCTTCGAACCGCGAAGCGGCTGCTCGGTATCTTTCCTGATTGTAATAGAAGACACCGATATAGAATTCATGGTCGGCCAACCTTTTTTTGCAGACGCCGATCTTTTCCTTGGCCTTCTCGGTGAAAAGACTGGGAGGATAGTTGGCGACGAGATATTCAAAACTGGAGAGAGCCTTCTTCGTAGGAGTCTGATCCCGATCAAGGGTGCGCATCTGATTGAAATAAGACATCCCGATCTGAAACTGAACATACGGGATCTCTTCATGGCTGGGATGGGTCTTCTTAAACTCCTCATAAGCCGCGATCGCCTCTACATAATCCTCCTTCAAAAAATGACAATCGCCCACCTTCAGCTCCGCCCAATGGGTATAGGGAGGGCTGTCGGGAAAACTCGACTTCAATTCTTCGAATTTCTTCAAGGCGTCGGAATAGTCTTTCTTGTTGAATTGAGCCAACGCCTGCTTATACAGGATTTCAGGGTCTCCCTCAATTTTCCTGACCTCTTTCCCTTTTCCACCACATCCCAAAAGAAAGGACAGGACGATGGGCACCGTGATCCATTTTAGAAAGATTGTTTTCTTCATACGGAAAGGCATCAAAAGCTTCACTATTATGATGGGAAGGACTTAGGATGTCAATACAAAAATCACTTTTTGTTTGGACTCATCAGGGTAAGGAGGCTCTTCAGAGAGCATCTTTTATCTTGAATTTCGAACGGAAAGTCCTTAAGATGAAAATAGAAAACGTGACCGGTCAGGCCTTGGACCATGTTAGGTTCGGGGCCTGCGCGCTGTAGCGCTTCGGCGCGCAAGCGTGACACCTGCCCGTTATTCAGCTGAAATTACAGAGAGAGAAAGAGAAAAGGATGCGAATCGAGATGGCAAAAAGAATTGATCAGATCCCCCCTTACCTCTTCGCAGAAATAGACAAGAAAAAAGAGGAGATGAGGAAAAAGGGAATGGATATCATCGACCTGGGAATCGGAGATCCGGACCTCCCAACTCCCAAACCGATTATCGAACGATTGAAGATCGCAGCGGAGAATCCCAAAAACCACCGGTATCCTTCCTACGAGGGAATGATTGAATTTAGAACTGCGGTCGCCGAATGGTACGGAAGGAGGTTTGGCATCAAACTTAACCCGCAGACAGAGGTTCTCTCCCTGATCGGCTCTAAAGAGGGAATTGCCCACATCCCCTTGGCTTTTGTCAACCCGGGGGATATTGTCTTGGTCCCCAGTCCCGGCTATCCCGTTTACCGCGTATCGACCCTCTTCGCAGGAGGCACCCCTTATTTCTTACCACTTTGCAAGGAGAATGGATTTTTACCGAATTTCTCCGATATCCCCAAGAAGGCAGCCCAAAAAGCAAAGCTTTTATTCATCAACTATCCCAACAATCCCACCTCGGCCATCGCCGAGAGAGCTTTCTTTGAAGAGGTTGTGGCCTTTGCCAAACGCTACCAGGTCATTGTGTGCCATGATGCGGCCTATTCAGAAGTGGCTTTCGACGGTTACCGTCCCGTCAGTTTTTTGGAAGCGGAAGGGGCCAGAGAGGTGGGAGTCGAATTTCATAGCCTCTCAAAAACCTTTAATATGACGGGTTGGAGGATCGGATTTGCGGTGGGGCATTCTGAGATACTCTCCGGATTGGGAAGGGTGAAGACCAATATCGATTCCGGTCTCTTTCAAGCGATCCAGGAGGCAGGAACCGAGGCGCTCAATCATCTTGATACCCCGCTTCCGGAAATCATCGACACTTATGAGAGACGAAGAGATGTGATGGTCAGGGGTCTTGAAGAGGTGGGGCTGGAAGTGGATCGACCGAAGGCCACGTTCTATCTTTGGATCCGCGTGCCGAGAGGATATACGTCCGCCCGATTCGCCACGCTCCTGCTTGAGCGGGGAGGAATCGTCGCTACCCCGGGAAACGGTTTTGGAGAAGATGGAGAAGGCTATATCCGAATGGCCCTCACGGTTGATGAGAAAAGGTTGAAAGAAGCGATCGAAAGACTTAAAGGAATCAAGTTTTGAAGTTCTTTTTAGCGTCCAATTTTTTATATCGCCATCCTCACCATTGCAACGGAAGTTGACATCTCCCCTCCGATGGAGCGCGGGCGATCCTCCTTTCGGGAGAGGAGAGACTTCGGGGGATAGGGGGGTGCAAAATGCAAGACCTTTTTTTTGACGCCTTTCTGATTGCCATTCTCATCCTCTTAAATGGCTACTTGGCCGGGATAGAGATCGCTGTGGTCACAGCGAGGAAGAGCCACATCAAACAGCTCGCCGAAAGCGGAAAAAAAAGTGCAAAGATTTTTCTAAAACTGAAAGAAGAACCCGACCGTTTTCTCGCCACCATTCAGATTGGAATTACGGGGGTGGCCGTTCTCGCCTCTGCGGTCGGTGGCGCGGCGGCTGTCAAGGTTATCAAACCTGCCCTTCAAGCGGTCCCCATAAAAGCCGTTTTCCTGGCTGCTGAACCCCTTTCCATTGGAATTGTCGTCGTACTGATTACCTATTTTACTGTGATCTTTGGGGAGCTGGTACCAAAATCCATTGCCTTAATGCACCCGGAAACCATTGGCCTCTGGACGGCAAGGAGCATTGAGACCTTTGCAAAGATCAACTCTGTCTTTGTGAAGCTCCTCACCTTCAGCACCTCCCTTGTGCTCAGACCTTTTGGACAAAAACCCTTCACCGAGCGGGCCTATATTACCGAGGAAGAGGTGAAACTTTTGATAAAAGAAGGGGGCCAGCACGGCGTCTTTGAACCCACAGAGGAAAAAATCCTTCAGAGCGTTTTCGAGTTCACCGACATGTCGGTCAAAGAAGTGATGGTCTCCGATACACAGATGGTGGCGGTTCAAATCGATCGTTCCCCCCAGGAGGTTCTTTCCGTCATCGAGGAGGAGCAATTCTCCCGGTACCCGGTCTTCGGAAGAGAGCTGAACGACATCAGAGGAATCCTGTATGCAAAAGACTTCCTCACCACGTTTGCGAAAACGGGACAGGTCGATATACGAAAGATCGCCAAGCCTCCTTATTTCATCCCGGAGACGATGAAAATCAGCCTTCTCTTAAGGGAGATGCAGAGGAGGAGGATTCACATGGCCTTGGTGGTCGATGAGTACGGCGGGCTCGCGGGACTGGTCACCATGGAGGACCTGGTGGAAGAGATTGTCGGAGAGATCAGAGACGAACACGATATCGAGAGCCCGGTGACCCAGCTCTCGGATGGAACCCTGTTGATCGATGCATCCATCAGCCTCAGGGATTTAAAGGAAGACCATCACGTCCAGCTTCCGGAATCTCCCGAATATGAAACCCTGGGCGGATTCTTGATGACCGCCCTACAAAGGATCCCTCAGGCCGGTGACATGGTGGAAATCGAAGGGAAGCGGATGAGAATTGTCGAGATGGTGGGACAGAGAATTTCAAAGGTAAAATTGGAGAAATTGCCTGAACCTGCCGAAAAACCCCCTGACGCATAACGGCAAGCGTCGTGCTCCGTCAAGAAACGGAAAAATCGGGAATGGGGGAAAAATTCAGTTTTTTGTCCCTATCCCCTTTTCACCCACTCTCCGGAATCATTTGCCTTCCTCCTGTCCTCCCACGATCAACTCCGGAATTCTCAAGGTGGGTTGGGCATCGGCGACCGGAACTCCCTGGCCATCCTTTCCGCAGGTCCCGATCCCAAACCCGAGATCGCTGCCGACCATATCGATGTCTTTCAGCACCCGCGGTCCGTTGCCAATGAGGGTCGCTCCCCGGACCGGTTCTCCCACACTTCCTTTTTCAATCAAATATCCCTCGTTGACTTCAAAGATAAAGTCCCCGTTGACGGTATTGACCTGCCCACCGCCCATTTTCTTCACAAACAATCCCTTTTCTACAGAACGAACAATCTCTTCGGGCCCCATCTTCCCCGGAAGGACCATCGTGTTGCTCATCCTCGGAATCGGTTTATGCTGGTAGGACTCCCTTCTTCCATTGCCACTCGATTCCACCCCGTCTTCCAAAGCGGATAGCCGATCATAAAGATATCCTCTTAAGACTCCCTGCTCCACCAGGATCGTTCTTCGGGAAGCCACTCCCTCGTCATCAAAGGCATAGGACCCTCTTCGCCGAGGAAGGGTGGGATCATCGACGACAGTGATCAGAGAAGAAGCAACCCTTTCCCCAATCTTCTTAGAATAGACGGAAAACCCTTGCTGAGCGAGGTCTGCTTCCAATCCATGGCCGATGGCCTCATGAATCATCGTTCCCCCTGCGTCGCTGGACAAGACCACCGTCATTTTCCCCATCGGCGCTCTTCTGGCCGAAAGCATGAGGAGAGCTCTCTTTGCGGCCACCTCAGCCACTTCCTCCGGGGGATGAAGATCAAAGAGCTCAAAACCCACGGCCCCCCCGATGGGCTCATATCCAGTCTGGACAACATCCTCTTTTGCAGAAACGACCTGTACAGAGAGAACGGTCCCCACCCTCTCTCCCTCTACTAAAGTTCCCTCCGAATTTGCAATAGAAACCTTTTGGTTCACATCCCGATAAAGGACTTTCACCTGTTGAACGTGAGGGTCCAGTTTCCGGGCCGCTTCGTTGGCTCTTTTCACCACTGAAACCCTCTCTTCCATTGAGAGCCCGTCCGGATGCTTCCGGATCGGATAAAGGGATTTGGAAATCGAAACGGGAGCACCGGCGGCCCGAGGCGGCAGGGGAAAACCGTTTTTCCTCTCCCCTCCACCCTCTTTGGCAGATCGACTTATCCGTTTGGCTAAATCGAGGAGGGACTCCTTTGAGATCTCTGTGGTAAAACCATAAAATGTCTTTCTGCCAATGAGAATTCGAAGTCCTACACCCACATCCACACCGGAGATCACCTTCTCGATCCGATCTTCTTCACAGATGATCACCGCCGAATGGGTCTGTTCGAAAAAGAGGTCTGCAAACTCTCCTCCTTCGCGAAGAACTTCACGCAATATCTCTTGGTATGGAATGGTTTCGAGCATCCTTCAATTTCAAACGTCAAAGTTCGAATGTCCAATCAAATCCAAAACTCGCACGAAGTGATGAACCGAAGGTGAATCAATTTCAAACAAATAAGGAACAATGGAATGACCATTTTGGTTTCGGACATTGACATTCATTTGACATTTGCATTTTGAAATTTGAAATGAGAGATATTTTCAATTGGCATCTCTTTTCGGAGGCCATCCAACACCTCTTCCAAATCCTTTTCCCACCCAGGAGCCACCATCAGCTCCACGATCGCCTCATGCGAATCCTTCGTCCTCATCACAGCTATCCCTTCATAGGATTCGATGATGAATTTAAAATAGGCGATATCTTTCCTGTGCAACCTGAAATATCTGGATTGAGTATCCATCTGACCTATTTCGGAATTCGGAATGCGGATTTCGGAATGATATAACCCCTTTTCTTCATTCTTCCTGCTTTTTCACTCTGCATCCCGCACTTAGTTCATCCCCGTGTATTTTTGATGAGGGTCCCCCTGACATCCCCGAAGAACATGACATCCTTGATCATCCCCTCTGTGGGGTAAAGTTCTTTCGATAACCAGCCTTCGATAAGACCTTCTTTGGAGTGTGTCACCTCCGGATCCAAAAAAAGCTTGACGAGATACTCTTTCCCCTCCTGAGATTTCTCGGATTTTTTTCTCTTCTCCTCCTCTTCTTTTGAAGCCACTCTCACTTCATAACTGGACGGTCCCTTCTTAGGAAAGGTGGCCACGGTATATTTTCTACCTCTCTCGATCCCGCCGTAAACACCGTAACGGAAATTATAAGAGGCCGTGATGAAATCATCATAGACCATTCCTGGAGGGATCTCCTCCTCTGTCCTTATCTTGGTGCCGTCTTTCCTTTGCCTCACCCGAATCCATTTTCTCTTTTCATAATCGAACAAATGGATCCGCCGCCGCAACGTGCTTCCCACCTTCACATCTTCTTCGAACGATACGGATCGAAGGCGTCTCCCCCCGTCGATTTCTTCCATGACGGAGCGATACGTGTCCGTTCGATAACGCGCCACCCACCCGAGGATACCCAAGGTCTCCCCTTGAAGGGTGGATAGATAGCGGCCCTTTTCCTTCATCTCCCTGAAACTTATTTTCCCCACCGCCACTTTCTTAAACAGCCAGACCCCAATGACGTAGTGAAGTTCCTCTCCCCTGAAGAACTCGCCAATGGAGTTCCCTTCACCCTTTCTTGGAGGGGCGGGAAGATCTGCCCACGTCTTCCAGGGCATGGAGGGGAAAAGAAGAGAGGAGCGGAAGTCCTAAAAGATATCTCAGAAAAAGTCTTCTCGTTAAATCCTTCATCTATTTCCTTTTCGTTGTCCCGCAGAGGTTTCGGTAACTCATTTTAATCGTATTTTAAAATACGAAATCCAAATGGCCAAATCTCTCAAAAAGACCCTTTCTATTCGGTTTAGAATTTTAGCATTTGGTCATTCGACATTTTTTCGAACTTCGAATGTCCTGTTCTGAATTTCCCTTCTCAAAGATGCAGCTCGATCACATCCCTTTCGCTGACGACATAATCCCGTTTGACCATTTGTCCACCGAATTTTCCGGAGCCCCAGACCCTTGCATATCGAAGCTTGGCCGCAAAATCCTTATGAACGGAGAGAGCCACATCCTCAATCGTGCTTCCCTTCTTAAGAATAACGGGTTCCGTCAGATCCGGGTCCTTTCCGGGCACCTTCGTGTAGACCCGAATGATGTCGAGAAGCTGATAGACCTCCTTTTTCAATTCTTCAAAATTCATTCCTTCTCTGGCAGAGAGAGGTAGCATGGGGAAGGTATCTCTGAAACGGTTCCCAAGTTTACGGTACTCCTCCATTGCATTCTTCAAATCACATTTATTCCCAACCACGAGTGCCCGCAGACAAATCCATCCCGACTCCATGGAGGGAATAGGTCCCTTCCCGACCGCCTTTATTCTCATTTCATTCAGTTCTTTCATGAGGATGTCCATCTGGAAGAGAGGGCCTTCCGCCAGGTCAACCAAGAGAAGAAGGACGTCCGCATTTCGAATCAAGTTCGGGAATCCAGGTTCGATATGATCCAATTGAATCGGCGGCGTGTCCACCAATTGAATCTGTAAATTCTCATAGGTCATCATCCCGGGAATGGGCTTCCGGGTTGTAAAGGGGTAGTCCGCCACCTCAGAAAAGGCGCCGGTGATCCGGGAGAGAAGGCTTGACTTACCAGAATTGGGAAGGCCCAGGAGAACGCTTTGAACAGCTCCCTCTCTCTTGATATTATAAGCCTGCTCTGCCCTCGCGACAGTGGGCCTCTTCTGGAGTTCCTCCTTTAATTTGGCCATCCGGCTCTTGAGCTGCCCCCGAAGCCTTTCGGTCCCTTTATGCTTTGGAATGACGGCCATCATCACCTCGAGAGCTTTTATCTTCTCCGGTGTCGTCTTGGCCTGTTTGAACTTAAGCTCTACCTCTAAATATTGGGGGGTGAGATTGGCTGGCATATGTTATTGAGTCCTTGCCTGTCCCGCCCTCGGTCGGCACCAGGGCAGGCCGGTATCGCCAGGGGAAAAGAAGCAAACCCTTCTGAATCGCCTCCGATAAACGGGGACCCTATCTTCTTGGTTACGATTGATAAATTTTTTCTTGCAGAAAAATTTCCAAAAGTTTTGGGTCGAATTGCTTTCCTTTGTATTTTTCCATTTCCAAAAGGATGTCCTCAAGGGCCATGGTGCCCCGATGGGGTCTCAGACTGGCCATTGCATCGAAGGCATCGGGAACAGCAATGATCCTTGCCTCAAGGGGAATGCCTTCTCCCGCCAAACCGTCTGGATACCCTTCCCCGTTAAAGTGCTCATGATGATTACGAATCATGGGAATCTTATCCTTGAAAAACTCGATCCCCTCCACAATTTTCACGCCGATCAAGGGATGCTCTTGAATCGTCTGGTACTCGTCGGGGCTCAGAGGCCCCGGTTTGCGGAGAATCTCATCTTGGATGCCAATCTTACCGATATCATGGAGGAGTGATCCATATTCCAAAATCTCCATCCTCTCCTCACTAAACCCCAATGAAACGGCGATCCGCAAACTCATCCGCCTCACTCGATCAGAGTGGCCCCGCAGGTAGGGGTCTTTGGCGTCGATTGCCTCCGCCAGAACCTTGACTGAATCTAAATAGGCTTTTTTCAGCGTGCGATAAGCGTGTTGAAGTTCCACGGTCCTCTCCTCCACCATTCTCTTGAGGTTTTTGTGGTAGGACTCGATCTCCTCTTCCATCTTCTTCTGCTCAAGCGCCTTTTTCACGCTGAAGACTGCGAGTTCGAGATCGAAGGGCTTGATGAGGAAGTCACTCACTCCCAGGTGTATCGCCTCGACGGCGATATCGATCTCCGGAAAGGCGGTCATGAGGATGAACATCATGGTGGGTCGCACGGCCTTTACACTCTTCAGAAGCTCTAAACCGTCCACCTCAGGCATCCGGATATCTGAAATAACCAGCGAAAAATTGCCCTGGTAGAAACGAGTAAGGGCCTCCTTCCCGTTATGGGCGGTGACACATGAATATCCTTCTCGGGTCAACCTTTGAGATAGCACACTACAGATCGTCTTTTCATCGTCCGCGATCAAGATTCGGTCTTCCACGAATACCCCCTTTCTTATCCTTATTCATTGGCTCCCAATCGCTCTATTTTATAAGAAATCCAACAACAGTCAACCCTCTGACGGGAGCAGCCCCTTTTTTTCGGTCTTCAAAGCGGCGCCGAACAGTAACCTCCGTTAGGAATTCTGCTGAAAAATTGGATTCAAGAATTCTGGAAAAAAATGATTCCCATTGATTTAGGAATCAAATTTTGGTAAGAATACTGCTAAAAGGAGTCTGATGTAGAGCCTATGAAAATATTGGTCGTTGACGACGAAGCTCCCGTTCGGGACATCGTAAGAAAAGGTCTTTCGCAGATGGGTGGATACGGTGTTGAGGTCGCCCAAAACGGCGTCGAGGCCATCGAAAAAATCGAAAAGGATGTCTTCGATTTAGTATTGACCGACCTGAAGATGCCGGAGATGGACGGCATCGAACTTCTCAAAACGATCAAAGGAACGAGGCCAGAGGTGATGGTTATTCTCATGACGGCCTATGGGTCAATCGAGACGGCGGTAGAAGCAATGAGGATAGGAGCAAACGACTATATCACCAAACCCGTCGATTTGAACGAACTCCTGATCCACATCTCCAAAGCCCAAAAGGAAGGCCTCCTGCTCAGGGAAAATCGGCTTCTGAGGATGGAGGTGAGAAAAAAATTTGAGTTCAGCAATATTATCGGAAAAAGCAAGAAGATGCAGGAAATTTTCTCCCTGATCGAAAAGGTGGCTCTTGGGAGCAGCACAGTCATTATCTATGGGGGAAGCGGAACCGGCAAAGAACTGGTTGCCAAGGCCATCCACTACAACAGCCCAAGGGTGGACCGAGCTTTTATCCCTTTCAATTGCGGGGCCATCCCTGAGACGCTGGTGGAAAGCGAACTTTTTGGACACACCAAGGGCGCCTTCACCGGGGCGGTGCAGGCGAAGAAGGGTCTATTCGAAGAGGCCGATGGCGGGACGCTTTTCTTGGACGAGATCTCCACGATCCTCCCCTCTGTCCAAGTGAAACTTCTAAGAGTCCTTCAGGAGAAGGAAGTGATGAAGGTGGGGAGCACGGAGAGAACAAAGATTGATGTCCGAATGATCGCAGCCACCAATGAGAATCTGGAAGCAAATATGAAGAACGGAAAATTTCGGGAAGACCTTTTCTACCGTCTTCATGTCTTTCCCATTTTTCTCCCCGATCTCAAAGACAGAAGAGAGGATATTCCTTTACTCGCCTACCACTTCCTTGATCTCTACAACAAAGAAGCCAAAAAGGAGATCAAGGGGATCTCCAAAGAGGCGATCAAGTTCCTTTTAGAATATCATTGGCCGGGGAATGTGCGAGAACTGGAAAACGTCATAGAAAGGGCTGTGATCATGACCGATCAGGATTACTTGGTGGCCAACGACCTTCCCAAAGATCTGACGGAAGGGTTTTCGGAAATGATTAAGAGAGGAGTGAAAGACCGCAAATCTTTAGGTGATATCAAGTCCGAGTATATAAAAGAGATACTGAAAGAGGCCGGGGGAAATAAAAGAGTTGCCTCAGAAATCCTTAAGGTGAATCCAAGAACCCTCTATCGCTTCGAGAAAAAGGGCCCACCCTGATTGATTTTCCCGATCCCGAACGATCGCCATGACACCCTCTTCCGCACGTCGATCTAACTCCTCCTTGGCTTAACGGAATCTTGAATCCACTGAAATGGTGTTCGCCCCTTCTCTCGCGCTCACTTCAATTTCGCCAGAGAATGATTGGATTCACCATTCCCACGATGAGAGAGGGATGGACTGGCAAATCAGCCTATGATTTGCTAAAATGATCTCACATTTCAAGGGGAGCCGCGATATGAAAAAAACACTACGCATCTTCTGTTGGTCCTTCGTTTTCTCTCTGCTTCTCCTCGGGAACGCCTTTGCCCTTACAAACGAAGAGGCCACCAGTATTTTAAAGGATTTTATTAAGACGGAATTTAAAATCTTGGAGATCAAGGAGGCCCCTTTGGAAGGGTTCTGGGAGGTTGCGTGCGGGATAGGTCAAAATAATATCATTTTTTATATTGATAAGAACCTGAAATTTATTATTATTTCCGGACAGATATTGGACCGTCAGACCAGAAGAAATCTCACGCTTGACAGATTAAAAGATCTCCGGAGGGCGGACCCCTCCACGCTTCACCTCGAAAATGCCATTTCCATGGGAGAGGGAAAAAGGAAGCTTTATGTATTCACCGATCCCCAGTGCCATTTTTGTTCCCAACTGCACGAAGAGCTGAAACAAATCAAAGACCTCCAGGCGTTTTTGTTTTTGTACCCTTTATCTCCTGCTTCCTTTGAGAAGGCGAAGTCCATCTGGTGTTCAAAGGACAGAAGAAAGGCCTTGGAAGAAACTTACCAAGGAATGGAATTAAAAACGCCTTCTTGCGATACGACAGCCATCAAAAAAAATGTGGAATTGGGAAGGCGTCTGCTCATCGATTCCACTCCCACCCTCCTCTTTCAGAACGGAAAAATAATGGAAGGGTATTTCCCCCCGGACACCTTCGAGAATCTCTTAAAATCGAATTCAGGTCTTTGACTTTGTTTCCGAAGTCTGTTATTTTTTGAAGATGAAGCCATTCCTAACGAAAGCCCTCGTTCTTTCTCTGTCTTTGCTTCTTTTGGCAGGTTGTGCGGGAAGACCTGGATTCCAAAAACAGGAGAAAGAGACGCCTCCCTTCCGGCCCACTCCAACGAAACTCCAAAAAACTCAGAGGGGAACTCCCCCTTCAAATCCCCTTGCCTATTACCACTTTCTCCTCTCCCAGATAAGGCTGCAGGAGGGAAAAGTGGATGAGGCGATTGAGGAACTTAAAGAAGCGATCGCCCTTGACTCCAAAGAACCCTCCTTGCATGTCGAATTGGCCACCCTTTACATCCACAAAGGACTCTTAAACGACGCAATGGAGGAGTGCAAAACCGCACTCCTCTACGACCCCGATCATCTCCCAGCCCATCTGCTCCTGGGTGGATTATATTCCATCCTTAAAAACTACCCGTTGGCCATCGCCTCTTACAAAAAAGTACTGGAGATCGATCCCCAACATCAGGAAAGTTACCTCTTCCTCAGTTCTCTATACGAGGACATCCAGGAGTACGACCAGGCCATCCAAACCCTCAAACAGTTTCTCGAGATCGAGCCCAATTCGGTCATGGGCCTCTACGCATTGGGAAGAATCTATATCAGGACAAAATCTTATGAATTGGCCAAGCAATATTTTTTGAAGGCCCTGGCGATCGAACCCAATCTGGTCTCCGTCCTGATGGATCTGGGGATGACTTACGAGATCCAGAATGAACCGGAAAAGGCCTCTGAGGTTTATCAAAAAGTCCTCATCCTCGATCCAGACAACAAAAAGGCGAGAAGCCGGCTTAGCCAGATCTTCATCAAAAAGAAGAAGTTCGACGAAGCATTGAGCCAATTTCGGGAGATGCAAAAGTCCGGTTCAGAAGACCTCAATATCCGGACGAAGATGGGCCTGATCTATTTGGAGCAGGAAAAATTGGACCAGGCGATTTTGGAATTCAATTTTGTACTCGCCGCCAATCCCAAAGACGATCGGGTCCGATATTATTTAGGGGTCGCCTACGTAGAAAAAGAGGCCTTTGATCAGGCCATCTCGGAATTCAAGAAGATCCCTCCCGAATCCACTCTCTTTGCTGACTCGACAAGGAACATTGTCCTGGTTCTGAGGAAGCAGAACAAGACGGAGGAGGCCATCCGAATCTTAGAGGAATCGATCCAGGCCAAGCCGAACGAGGGAGACCTCTACTTGTTCCTCGCCGCCGTTTTCGAAAAAGAGAACCAATTAGAAAAGGCCTTGGCCACGCTGAAGAGGGGCGTTGAGAAAAATCAGAATGATGAGGAAATTCATTTTCAAACGGGCGCGCTCTACGATAAAATGGGCGATTTTGATAAGATGCTCGCCGAGATGAAGGAGGTTCTCCGACTCAACCCCAATCATGCCGATGCCCTCAACTATCTTGGTTATTCCTATTCCGAAAGGGGTATCCACCTGGAGGAGGCCCTTAAACTCGTCCAGAAGGCCATGGAGCTGAAACCCAATATGGGTTACATCACCGATAGTTTGGGTTGGGTCTATTATAAACTCGGGGACTACAAGAAGGCTTTGACCGAACTTGAAAAAGCGAACCAGTTGACACCGGATGATTCCACGATCACAGAACACCTGGCTGATAGTTATCTCAAACTAGACCGGGCCGAGAAAGCCGTGGAGTTTTACGAAAGGGCTTTGAAACTGGATCCCCAACCAGATCAAAAAGAAAGGCTGCAAAAGAAGATCAAGGAACTCAAAGAGAAGAAATAATCAATTTTCAATGATCAATAGTCAGCGGTCAATTAACACAAGTAAAGATGCACCGTTCTTAGAGCTTGGGATTTGGCGTAGGTAACTGAGGGTTCAGATTTGAAATTGAGAATTGATCAGCGATCATTGCAAATTGACCATTGATTTTGTCAGCCTCCTGCGACAGGAGGAAAGATGCTCAGGACGTCACCTTCCTTTAATATCTGCTCCTTCTTTCCGTGAACGCCGTTGATCAAAATGATCTTGGGTATCTGTTCGGGTATCTTGAGCCGCAGCAAAATATCCTGAACCCGGGTGGAACCCTCGATCCCCATCTTACAGGAAAACCGACTGCTTCCCTTCGGCAGGTAATCTCGAAGCGTTGCAAATAATTTGACCTCAATCTCCATCGGTTTTATTCTTTCAATCTCCTACGTTGACCGATTTGATCTTTTTAGGTCAGATGTGCAGACCCAAAAAAAGTTTCACCATTATAATGTAACCGAATTTTTCCTCCGGCTGCAACAAGGATGGGAGGGGAAACATCAGAGGAGTCGAATCTTTCCGCGAGGCTCTTCTACTACATCCCCGACCATCGAAGAATGGACGATTCCCTCTTTTTTTAGCGTCGCCACCAGTTTCTCTGCCTCACCGGGAGATAAGGAGATGAGGAGGCCACCCGATGTTTGAGGATCATAGAAGATGTCCGCCAAGAGATGGGGCACACTGGAATGCATTTCCACTCGGCACGAAAAAAAATCGCGATTTGAATATGCCCCTCCGGGAACCAAACCCAATTTCGCATATTCCATCGCTTCGGGAAAGATAGGAACAGCGCTGGACTGAATGACCATTCCCACCTGGCTTGCGATCGCCATTTCCAAGGCATGGCCGATGAAGCTGAATCCTGTGATATCCGTACAGGCATGGGCTCCGTATTTTTTCATCCATTCCGACGCCGTTCGATTGAGGGCCACCATGCTCTCCACGATCTTCCCGACAGCCTCCTCAGAAGCCATCTTGGCCTTCAGGGCCGTGGAAATGATGCCTGTGCCGAGAGGTTTTGTCAAAACCAATTTGTCCCCCGCTTTTGCCTTGGCATTGGTCAGGATTCTATTCGGATGGACCACGCCCGTTACAGCCAGGCCGTATTTAATCTCCGGGTCTTCGATCGAATGCCCTCCTACCAGAGCCACGCCGGCCTCCTTCATTTTCGAGAGGCCTCCGAGGAGGATCTCTCTCAAAATAGAAGAAGAGAGATCTTTGATGGGATAGGCCACCAAATTCATGCCGGTGAGCGGAGTGCCTCCCATGGCATAGACATCGCTCAGGGCATTGGCTACGGCAATCTGACCAAAGGTAAAGGGGTCGTCTACAATGGGAGTGAAGAAATCTACCGTTTGAACGAGGGCCACTTCCTCGCTCAGTTGATAGACCCCTGCGTCATCCGATGTGTCCAGCCCGACTAATACTTTCGGATCTTTCGGAATGGGCAAATCTTTCAAAATCTGATCCAGATCCTCTGGACCCACTTTGGAGGCTCAGCCCGCTTTCTTTACTCTCGAAGTCAGACGCACTTCATCCATTCTTCTCTTCATCCTCAACGTCGCTCAGAAAATAAACAACAAATTCTTTCCCTCCGAGGCAAACCACCGATGACCCATCAGGACGGAATTAAATTAAGGTTTGATCACGCGATCAGCTTCCACCATGGATTGGATGATATCGTACATATTGGAAACGACCCCCGTCTTCATTTTTCCTTTCAACTCATAAAAATCGATGCAGGTTCCGCAGCAAACAATCTCGACCCCTTTTTCCGATAAACTCTGAAGGGACTCCAACGCCTTGGAATTCTCCGCGGCCAACTGGACACCGCTATTGACCAAAATGAGACGGCTGGGCTTTGTGTCCAAATCCAGTAACGTCTTTAAGAAAGACTTCATCAAGAACGATCCCAATACCTCATCCCCGCATCCGAGGAGATGCGAGTTGATATAAACCACGACCCTTTTGGTTTTCTCGTTAGGCTTGGCAACCTTTCCCTTATCTTCGGATTGGATCTTTTGAATGCGAAGATGAAAATCTTGCCCCTCCTGCTTGATTTCCACCGGACACCCTTGACTCTGAGCAAACCGTTCCACATTATTACACGAGGAAGCATTGTCCACGATGACAATCATCTCTCCTTCCTTCAATTCATCCAGCGCCTGTTTGGTCACCACCACAGGCTCCGGACAGGCCAACCCTCGACAATCAATCACCGGCATCTTGCTCCTCCTTTCAACTCATTTATCTTAATGTCCAAGAGAGAGAAGTCAAATTGATTTTTCCAATACAACGGCTGTTTCGTATAGAGATTTCCGATGGCCTCTTTTCTGTTGCCTTGCCCTATCAAAATTGATATAAATGACTTTCGGAATCCGTGAGGGAGGTGGGAAGTATGTACAAAAAAATTCTTGTCCCGTTGGATGGATCGGAGCTCGCAAAAATGGCCTTGGACCAGGCCGAAAAATTGGCCAAGACCTTTGATGCCGAAATCATCCTGTTCCAGGTGGTCCCCTTTATGCCCATTTATGGTTCGCCGGAACTGGTCACCCCCCTGATCGTCGATGAAAAACAGAAGGAAGCCGCGGAGAGATATCTTGCGGACCTCAGTGAGGAATTGAAAAAGAGAGGTCTTAGGGTGGCGGCGACGGTGAGGACCGGGCAGCAGGTGGCGGTCGAAATCATTGATTTTGCAAAAGAGGTTGGGGCGGATCTAATCATCATGTGCACCCACGGCCGGTCGGGAATTTCCCGGTGGGTGATGGGGAGTGTCGCCCTCAAAGTCTTGACCCGAGCTGAAACGCCCATTCTTCTCATCCGTTCGAAAAGGTAGATGCCTCGGCATCCGGGTAGGAAATGAAAGGAGAGCATATCTTCTTCATCTTCATCCTCTTCCTCACGTTCCTTTCCATCTATCTTCTCTACCTCATTCTCGCCCCTTTCCTATCGTCCATCATATGCGCCATCCTCCTCGCCATGGTTTTTTATCCCCTCTTCCAGAAACTTGAGCGCCTCCTCACAAAAAAGGCAGTCCTCTCGGCCCTCCTCATGACCCTGCTCGTGCTCATCGTTATTGTATTGCCGTTCAGCCTTCTGATGGCCTCTTTAGCCGGCGAGGCGGTCGACCTCTATCACCAGGTGGAGGAAATGATCAAGACCGGTCAGCTTCAGACCTATGTTGAGAGAATGAAAGATATCCCTGTCTTCAAATGGTTCTTGGCGGGGCTGGGTCAACATATCGATTTCTCACAAGCGAACCCTTTGCCTCTGCTATTAAAGAACCTCAGCCAGATCAGTACGTTCATCTTCAATCAAACCACAACCCTTTTAAAGGGGTTCTCCTCGTTTGTGGCCGGATTCTTCTTCACCCTCCTCGCCCTCTACTATTTCTTTAAGGACGGAAGCCGCCTCTTCGCGAGACTGAAAGAGATCGTCCCTCTTCCTTCCAAGCAGAGAGACCTTCTCATCCAGCGGTTCAAGGACATGATCTACGCGACGATCTACGGAGGACTTCTGATCGCGATGATTCAGGGTCTCTTGGGGGGATTATCTTTTTGGGTCCTTGGACTTCCTTGGCCCATCTTCTGGGGAACAGCAATGGCTCTGCTTTCCTTCATCCCCATCGGTGGAACCGCCCTGATCTGGGTCCCGGCGGCGATTATCTTATTGATCGAAGGGGCTGTCTTAAAGGGGCTCCTCTTGCTCGGCCTGGGAGTATTTGTGATCAGCATGGTAGACAATCTCCTCAGACCGTTTTTTATCAGCACCAGAACGAATATCCATCCTCTGCTCCTCTTCTTCGCTGTGCTCGGGGGGGTCCAGGCTTTCAGATTAATCGGTTTCGTCGCTGGACCTTTGGTGGCCACGCTTTTCCTGACTCTTATCGAAATTTATATCCAAGGGATCAAATAATCTTAGATTTCGGATTGCCGATTGCGGATTTGAATTCCGCATTCTGAAATCGCCATTCCGCAATCTAAAGGTTGGGGGCTTCCAGGATCTCGTATTTAAAATCTTTTGCTCGGCTCGGGAGGTCCTTAAAAATCACCATAAACGGAACGGCCTTGCCCGAGGGGGTGATCATCTCTTGTTCCGTTTCGGGCTTGATCACCATCTCCCCTTTAAAAAATTCCTCCGGTTGTCTTTTCAACTCCCCACGAGCGATGACGCGGCCGCAGATGGCTTCCTTTTCAGCCACCTTGAGTTTGTTTTCATCAAAAATGACGACTTTTATTTTGATATACTTTTTGGTGAACTTGGTTTGATTCTTTACCTTCCCCTCGATGATAAAGAAGGGGGAGTCTCCAATCTTCTCCTGGTATCCGCTCAGCTCTCCGACGATCAGATCCCCTTCCTCTACCCCCCAAATCTGGTTCCAAAGCTCAGTGATTCTCTTTACGGCGGAATCCAAATAGGGGGAGAGCCTACCCCCGGAACTCAATTCCGACCACGCAAAGAGGATGCCGAAAGTCAGCAGCATCAAAACAATGAGAAGGGCAAGAAATCGAAGGGGGCCTCTCCTCTCAGCATGCCTCATCGTCTTCGGCCTGGAGGGTCTGCTCTCCACGCTTTCTTCCTTCATCAATTTTCCAGAGGGTAGCTTCTCTATCTTTTCCGGGGGAGCCATCCCTTCCATTTCTCCCGGAGGAACCCATTGCTCCACTTTCTCCGCAGGAGCCTTTTCAAAAAATGGGAATGCCTCTTCTTCCTCTTCTGGGGGGCCCCCTTCCTTCTCGGCTTTCGCCTCAGGAGGAACGTCCCCCTTGATCTCACCCGGCCCCATCAAATCTTCATGATATTTCGCGAAGGATTCAAAATTCTCGATGATTTCCTCCTTGGTCTCGGGAGGAGGGACGACATAGAAGACATGCTTGCACCGCGAACAGCGAACCTTGATACCCTCGGCCGAAATTCGAGAATCGTCTAAATTAAACTTGGTCAGACAGGAGGCGCAGGTGACGATCATAGAAACCCTCTTTTCAAGAATTCTTCGACATTATGATGAAAGGGACAGAAAAAAGCAAGAGCAAAAATTATGGCGAATTGCCTCACATTAAATGTTACCCGTTTGGTTAAGCAAAAGGTATCGTTGACTCATAATTCATGTTACCCGACAATTTCCCCTTTTAAGGGGGATTGTCATGAGTCCACGAGCCAGAATGGAATATCTTGAGACCATCTACTTAAGATACAAGAAAGCCTCGGTGAAAGAAAAAACCATGATCCTCAACGAATTCTGCTTAAACTGTGGTTACCACCGAAAACATGCCATCCGACTCCTAAATCATTTCAAGCGCTTTACCAAGCCTAAACCTAAGAAAAGA
>Ga0208821_1000058_pt1 | contig 93726 bp, 95 predicted proteins | sample June2015DPH_20_5_FD_184720 | JGI IMG/M metagenome (GOLD analysis project Ga0208821, IMG submission 184720) | Peatland microbial communities from SPRUCE experiment site at the Marcell Experimental Forest, Minnesota, USA - June2015DPH_20_40... | ecosystem: Environmental > Terrestrial > Soil >...
TCTGTCGAAAAAATTCCCTCGCCTTTTCAGCATCGGGATTCACAAAAAGAGGGCCTTCCCCTTGAGCAATCACTTCCACCATATCATCCCCCGTTGATTTGCGTGATCATGTTTCCGATGGAGCTTCGTGAGTTTTGGCAAATGATTAAACCAAAAGATCGGATGCCCTATCCAGTTCATTGAATATCACTCTTAAGTTTTCTCGTCAAGAAATATTTACCCCCTCCTCCCAAATCCAGACAAAGAAAAAATAGACGTACCTGACCCTGAGGATTTGGAAAGATCTTATTCGAACTGACTGATTGACCAAACGGTGTAGGTTTCTCAAATTATCTGAGACGACGATAGGGCAAGGAACAGCGGGTTCGATTTCCGCCGCCTCCACCCGACTGCGCTTCTGGACTTCAGAGACGACGTCCGAAGCTCCGTCTGGGTACGCTGCCAGACTACGCCTGAAGCTACTAAAAACTTTATACTCCAAAGGCTTTGCTTAAATTTTTTCGCCCTTTGCCTCGCCCCTCATCTCCCGAATCCCCCCATCATTTCAGGGAATTCTTTACCTCGGGGATTTTCGAGGTTTCATCTTGGAGACAATTCCGTAAGTGCTTTTGTAGATATCTATCCATTGACTCCGGAATTTTTCATAATTCAAGGTTTCATTTTTCTCTGATTTAAGCAGTTCGAGAACTAAGTAACAAGAAGCAAGATTTGAAGCAACGATAACATTTCTTAGTTCACTGAGTTCCGGGGATAAGGGTTTTAAATCCATATTCAACCTCCTTCATTTATTCCGTGGACTTTCTCGGTTCTTGTCGGAATTACATTTTTCCAATAGGCTCTCCCAATCCCCTATTGAAATAAAAATTATAGGGGTCTTTGATGAAGAATGCTTCCGCCTCTTTCGTTTTCTTAAGAGGGATAGTGACCGGAAGAGAGACCACGAAGAAAACGCTGTTGAACGCTAATTCAACGGCCCCCAACGGTCTGATACACAGAACGTCTCCCAAGACATCCCCCACAGAAGGTTTTCCGAAAGAATTGTCATTGGCAAACACAAGTCCGCCTGAAGAAAACACGGTGAAAAAGACTATCAAGAAGGTTGTTATTCTTCTCATCGGTAGCCTCCTTTCATTCATTATTATTCTTGTTTCGAAATGGTGTGGTGCCACCTCAAACTGCAGCCAGCTCGAAAAACCCTTCTAATATCCTATCATAACATACTACCTCAGAGATGAGGAGTTCTTCAAAGGGACCTGCGTTAGCAAAATGATTCGTCTTTTGCCCTCCGTTTTGTCCCAATTTGCTTGACATTTGGGATGAAATACGATAATTAATTTCACTTGAGAAAAGATGAGGATATTATTTAGAAAGGTTGGCCTCTTCGATGGAGAAAAAGCCGATCCGAATTGCTGTCGTGGGTGTTGGAAACTGTGCCAGCTCCCTCATCCAGGGGATTGAATTTTACCGAGCAAATAGCCGGAAGAATCCGGGAGTTGAACCTTTGGGCCTGATGCATGTCGATATCGGAGGCTACAAGCCTTGGGATATTGAAGTCGGGGCGGCATTCGATATCGACCGAAGAAAGGTGGGAAGGCCCCTCAGGGAGGCCCTTTTCGCCAGACCCAATTGCACTAAAGTTATTTATCCGAACCTCAACGATTCTGCAGTGACGGTATCCATGGGAGAGGTCTTGGACGGGGTGTCTGGGCATATGAAGGATTACCCTGAAGATCGCGTCTTCCTCGTGGCCGATGAAAAACCTTGCAACGTGGAGAAGGTCCTCAAAGATTCCGGTGTGGAGATCCTCCTCAACTATCTTCCCGTAGGCTCGGATCAAGCCACTCGGTTCTACGCAGAGGCTTGCTTACGTGCAGGCGTCAGTTTAATCAACTGCATGCCCAGTTTCATCGCCTCCGACCCTCGATGGGCAACCCGGTTTGAAGAGAAAGGCATCCCCATCGTCGGGGACGATGTCAAATCCCAGATGGGAGCTACCATCATCCATCGGGCATTAGCAAAACTCTTTGAAGATCGAGGGGTACGCTTGGACCGGACCTACCAGATCAATACGGGCGGAAACACCGACTTCCTCAATATGCTCAATCGAGATCGCTTGAAAAGTAAACGGATCTCCAAGACCGAAGCGATTCAGTCCCAGCTCGGGGTTCCATTAGAACCGGAAAATATCCACATCGGTCCTTCCGATTACGTCCCCTGGCAGAATGACAACAAGGTCTGTTTTTTGCGAATGGAAGGAAGAGGGTTTGGGGAGGTTTCCCTCAACCTTGAAATGAGACTTTCGGTGGAGGATTCTCCCAACAGCGGTGGGATGACGATTGACGCCATCCGATGCTGCCAACTCGCCCGTGAGCGAGGAATCGCAGGCCCCCTCCTTTCCATTTCAGCCTATGCAATGAAACACCCGTTTGTCCAGATCCCTGACAGTGAAGCCAAATCCATGGTGGAGGATTTCATTGAAGGGAAGCGGGAACGGTAATGAGAAGATTAGAGTTTAGATAGTTGGAGAAAGATTCACTGCAGAAAAGAACTGAGGGTAGCCCTATCGCCTGTGGCCTGGACGGTTTTGAAATACTCCACCACCCTTCTGGTATCCCCTCCTAATTGGTCGTAAAGAGCTTCAAATTTTTCGAGCCGATGAAAATATCGACGATAGGCTAAAAGCGCGGCATTATTCATATCCACCTTTTCAAAATTTTTATAACCCCCCGTCTTAAAAGACGCCATCTTTTCCCTGAATTCTTCCTTCAAACGCTGAAACAACTCTTCTCTTCCCCTTAATTTCTCATCCCTTGAAATCTTTCTCGAATAGAAATGGGATAGGGTCTCACAGGCCTGATCGATCCATTGAGAAAAGAGGAGGTCATCCTTCTGGCAGTGGATGGCCTCGACCACTTCCTTGGATCCCTTCCCGTATTTCTCGCACAAAAAATCAATGGCTCCTTGGTTCCCAACAAAGGTGGCCATCTGTTCATTGAATTCGGTCTGGCCCTTAAAATAGATCGTGGCATGGGTCATCTCGTGGAGGATGACATTAGCCAGCGTCGCCTCGTCCCATCGGAGCATGGACGAAAAGATGGGATCTTTCAACCATCCCAGCGTGCTGTACGCGCCCGCTTCCTGAACAAACGTATCATACCCCTTCGTTTCGAGCGACCGCTTTTCCTTTAAAACGCCCTCCTTTGTAAAAAAACTTTTGTAGGTCACCTTCCCGATGATAGGGAAACTCCAATGACAAAGCTGGAGACTATCCTTCTCCGAGGCCGTGATGACGTAGAGGACCGGACCCCCGACTTCGGAATATTTTGAATAATTCCCCGTCCTCGTGAGACCCAACTTCTCTTCTCCGTAACGCTTCACCTCTTGGATGAACAGAATCTTGTCTTTCATTTGGCGGTCGACTTCTTCATTCTCCAACACCTCTTCAACGGGAACACTGTGAAAACTAATCGAAGATTGATGCCATCCCAGTTTGGAGAGATAAAGAAGGTTTCCGCAGCCTGACAAAGAAAGGAGCAGAAAGACCAGTAGCAAAAAAAGCGCGGATTTTTTCATCACTAATCTTTTTTTAAAATATTCCTCGACGGGAATCAAACGCTTCTCCGTAGGGGCCAGGTCTTCTGTTTCAATTAATTAATCTTGAATCCTTTCTCTCTCAAATATCGAATTGCCCCCCGATGGAATGGAATCGGGGAACCCCCAGCCGCCTGGTGCTCCAAAGATAAGCTATTCATCTCTCTATGAGAAGCCACCAGCTCCGGTTTGTGGTCGAAGAGAGTCTTGAGAATATCATAGGCCAGGTTTTCCTTCATCGTTTCATCGCAAACCAAGAGATTCCAAACGACGACGGCGGGGACGTCCCCACTCTGTCCGGGATAGGTTTTGGTAGGAATCACTCCCGTCACATAGAAAGGCCCGTACCTTTCCCTCATCTTGGGAGCCGCCTCCGCAGGACCAATGAGTTTCATCTTCACGCCTGGAGTGGCTCCCAAATCCGTGATCGCTGCGGTGGGAAGGCCTCCAACCCAGAAAAAGGCGTCAATCTTCCCGTCTTTCAATGCCCTAACTGATTCAGAAACACTCAACTTGGCCCTGCTCAGATCTTTATTGGGATTCAATCCATAAGCTCCGAGAACCCTCAGGGCCATCACTTCTGTCCCGCTTCCCGGACTTCCCGTCGACACCCTTTTCCCCTTCAGATCCATGACCTTCTCTATGCCTTTCCCCTCTAGGGTCACCACGTGCATGGTGCTTGGATAAAGGGCCGCTACTGTCCGCAAGGCCATCTTTTCCTTAAACGGTTTCTTCCCTTGATATGCATCCCATGCTGTATCCGCCGTGGTGAAGGCCAGATCTGCCTTCTTTTTGCCCACCAGCAGGCAATTAGCGACCGAGGCCGTGGTCACCTCTGCCGTCGCCTCCAGATAAGGGATGTTTTTAGATAGGATATCGGCCAGGCTCCAACCAATGGAATAATAGATGCCTCCTGTGCTGCCGGTGGCAATGGACAAGCGAAGTGTCTTCTGGGCCCATGCTGAAGAAAGGCTGAAAACGAACAATAAGAAGAATATCCCCGAGATCCACAGCCGTCTCATTCCAAAGCCTCCTTCCAGAAATGATGAACGCTCCGGATTAATGCCAAAGTTCCAAATTCAAATGAAATGGTGATCTCAATGCGCCGGAGAAGAATGGAAAAGCTCTCGGCACTGAGTCATCTGTTATCCGTTTGTCATTTGGCGACCCGCTGGAGCCCCGGCGCAGACAAGGATTTTGAAATTTGGGTTTTCTCTGTGTGGGTAATCCGCAGCTCTCCCTTTTCAATATGGTAGCAGGTATTTTTCAGCCAATTCTGATCATCCTGGTCTGGAAAATCCTTACGAAAGAAGGTGCCTCTGCTCTCCCTTCGAAGCAAACTCCCTTCTAAAATGGCTTTGAGAAGGAGCGCACCATTTTCTAAATCTCTTCTCTTGAAAAGATCGCCTAAGGTTGCGGGATATACCTCCTCGATTCTCCTCCTGATAGAGGCCAGTCGATCTAAACCTTCTTTCAGGGACCCCTCCTCTCGAACAGGACCGGTGCATCTCCAGGCCAAATTCTTCAACTCCTTAAGGATATCTCGGGGTTGATCAAACGTCCCCCTTCTTTTTCTGAGATAGGATCGAACCTTGCGGTCCCATTTTTTGATAACGTTTTCAGAGAAAGGACGGAATGGCCCCTGCGTCCGTTCTTTCTGGCGGGCGTATTCCGCTGCGGACTGACCGCCGATGGCCCCAAACACCGCGCACTCGGCTAACGCGTTTCCCCCAAGTCGATTCGCACCATGGATTCCCCAAGCCACCTCTCCTGCTGCAAAGAGGCCTGGGAGGGACGTTGCTGCCTTTTCATCCAACTCAACCCCTCCCATAAAAAAATGGGCTGCCGGGGAGACCAGAAAGGGTCGATCCCGAAAAGGGAATTTCGATTTTTTGAGAAAGTTGAGCGGATAATCTTCCCACGCTCCCTCGGGGACCTGGGTCAAATCAAAAAAGACATCTCCATCCTGACAGGCATCGTAAAGAACGACAGAGAGCCGATCCCATTGGGTAAGGATGGCTCGGCTCGAATCTCCTCTGGGGTTAAGCTTTTCCAATAGATCCTCTCCTTTCTCATTGAACAAACGGAAGTCCTTCGGATAGGGAGGATAGAGGAGAAAAGAAGAAAGTCTTGGCTCTCCTAAAACAAACGGAGAAAATTGAACAAATTCCAAATCGAAAAGGGAAAGACCCGCCCGAAGGGCTAAGGCATATCCATCTCCGAGGATGCTTCTCTGATTGTCATTTCTACGATAAATCGCCCCTGCCCCACCGGCCGATAGAATAACCGCTCTTGATTGAATCAAACAGGGTTTGCCGTCTCTAAAGAATCCGAATGCCCCCCGGACTTCGCCCTCTTCGATGACTAAATCAAAAATGACCAAACCTGGTAAAAGTTTGATCGAACTATCTCTGAGCCGTTCGATAAGGGGTCTGATCAAGAGGACTCCGGGCAGCTGCGAAGAACCCTTCGGCCGATCCACGGTAAATCCCGTGTCTCTCCCAAGGAGGGGGACTCCATAGTCTCTCAATTCTTTTATCGCATCCGGAGCTTTTTCGATAAAGACCTTTACCAGATTGACCTGGTTTAATCCTCTTCCGGATTCTAAGGTCGCCCGGAGATGAGCTTCTTCGGAAAAACGGGAGTTCGCAGCGGTGAAGACGCCATTGGCCAATGAGGTGTTGGTCCCCATCCCAATGGCAAATTTCCCCACCAGGAGAACACGAAGACCTGCCCTCTCTGCCTTCAAAGCAGAAAGGAGGCCAGCCAGGCCGCTGCCGATCACAAGAATGTCCGTGCTGAGTTCTTCCATTCACAAAAAGTCTATCACCCAAGGATGAACAGGGTATTCTTAGCTTTTCTCCACAGACTCCAATTCAAATTTAATATGTCCAACTGGAAGTTCCAGATCAATCAGGATCGGAACCTTTTCCCCATTGGCAGTATACCAGATCTGGATTTTCCCCTCCTTATCTTCAAAGGTGGAAAAAGAGGTGCTGGACTCGAGACACACAGCCTCCACCTGTCCGTACATCTTCGACTTCACCTTCCCCTTTTTTGAATAAAACACCATCTGGCGCAACTTTATCCCGTCGAAAATAGACATCGGAATATTTTGTCCCGGACGAATGTCTTCCTTCAAATAGCATTTGGCAAACATCGAAAGAGGATCATAGGTCTCACACAGAAGAGGAAACTCTTGCCTTTCCTTGTTCTCCCCTTTTTCGGCCACCACCTTCTTATTAGGAAAATCAAATGTGAACGTTTGAAAATAATTTTTTCTCGCGATGAGGAGCCCCTCTTGATCGATCTCTTTCACATACTGGACGGGAGAGCATGTCTCTGCATCCATGGTTGAGAGAAATCGGTTTTTCATTCTAAATAGGAATCCGAGGGGAAGCGTTTCCACGGAGGCACGAATCTGGTAGAGAAGCTTTCCTTCCTTGGAAGATCCATTTTCAATTTTAATCGAAGCCTTGAGCATGGGAACACCGAACTTTTTTGCTGTATAGAAAAATACCTTTCCCGGTCCGGGCTTGGGTTCCGGAACTTGTTTCCGCTCATCACTATGGGCAACGAATCCCCAGCCTAAAAGGGCTCCAACGATAAAAACGATCCCAATGCCTGATTTCCATCTGTCCTGTCTCATGTCCTTGGACCCGTTCTTCAGTAAAATTATATTAAACCATCTGCCGGCCTGGAAGCAACTCATTCATTTCCAACAGATTTGCCCCCCTTGACAGGCCAAAGTCAAACCGTACTGGAAACCCTGAGGACGAGTGGATTCTCTGCTCAAAGGTGAATCGGGAAAGAGTTCTGAAGGCCCGAGCGGAATTTCCTGTTTTAAGAGTTAGGTTACTGAGTTACTGGGTTATGAGTTTTTTTACGCTATGCCCTATGCTCTTTGCGCCATGCTTTTATTACCCGCAGTCTGAATAACCACAGTAACACTTGGCGCAACCCTCTTCAAAGACAAGAGGCCCGCCGCATTCGGGGCACGCCCCTCTTTGAAAGACCAAGCTTAAGCTTCGTTGAAAAGACCCTCCCTCTTCTTTCGAAGGATGTTTTGGAATGGAGGCTCTGACCTGGGGCTCGGTCTTTATCCTCCCTTCCTTCTCTTGAAGGTGCCATTCGATCGCCTTGGCCACTGCATCCGAGCAGGAGAGAACTTTTCCTTCCCGGTACCAAACCGGTGTATGGCAGCTGATACCCTTCAGCTGTCGAATAATATCCTCTGGCTCAATCCCTGACCGAAAAGCCAGCGAAACGAGGCGTCCGATAGCCTCGGATTGAGAGGCGACACACCCTCCCGCCTTTCCTATCTGGTTAAAGATCTCAAAAAGCTTTCCCTCTTCATCTTCGTTCACCGTCACATAGAGGTTTCCGCAGCCGGTGCGGATCTTTCGCGTAGAACCGTGAATCACATCTTGGCGAGCCCTTGGTTTCCTCTCTTCCTCGCAAAACTCCTCTTCTTCCTTCAATCGATCCTTGCCTTGGGAATCCACTCCTTTATAAAGGACTTGTTCGGCTCGACTCCTGTCCCGGTAGATGGTCACTCCCTTACAACCCAGTTCGTAAGCCAATCGATAGACCTTGGCCACATCCTCAACCGTGGCGTCGTGAGGGAAATTGACGGTCTTCGAAACTGCATTGTCCGTATATTTTTGAAAAGCGGCTTGCATCCGGATATGATCCTCGGGGGTGATATCGTGGGCCGTCACAAAAAGTTTCCGTATGTTCTCAGGAACTTCTTTGATATTTTGGATATTCCCGCTGTAAGCGATCTTCCGCATCAGCTCTTCTGAATGGAACCCTTCCTGCTTGGCCAACGCTTCGAAGTAGGGGTTGGCTTCCAACAGTTCCTTGCCCTCCAAGACATGGCGTATAAAGGCCAGAGCAAAGAGGGGCTCAATCCCAGAGGAGGTCCCTGCAATAATCGAAATGGTTCCGGCAGGAGCGATGGTCGTAACCGTCGCATTTCTCATCGCATCCCAGCGGCCCTTCAAAGTACTTCCATCGAAATTTGGAAAAGACCCTCTCTTCAGGGCCAACTCTCTCGAGGCCTCTCTCGCTCTTTTCTGAATGAAGGCCATGACCTTTCCCCCGATCTCTAAGGCCTTCGGGCTGTTGTAAGGAATTCCTAAAAGAATCAGGAGATCGGCAAATCCCATCACGCCCAGACCGATTTTTCGATTCGCCTTGGTCATCGCCTCAATCTGGGGAAGCGTATAGCGATTCATATCGATCACGTTGTCTAAAAAATGGACAGCCTTTTCAGTCGCTGAACCCAGCCTTTCCCAATCGATGGCCCCGTTCCTGACCATGTTGGAAAGATTAATGGAACCAAGGTTACAGGACTCATACGGAAGAAGCGGTTGTTCTCCACAAGGATTGGTGCTCTCGATCTGCCCCACTTGAGGAGTGGGATTGTCTTGATTGATCCGATCGATAAAGATGATTCCCGGATCCCCATTCTTCCACGCGTAATGGACCATCTTCTCAAAAACCTCACGGGCATTGAGAGAACCAATGATCTCTCTCGTCCTTGGATTCCGGAGAACAAACGCCCTACCTTCTTCCACGGCCTCCATGAATTCATTCGTGGCCGCCACCGAGATATTGAAATTGTTGAAGTGATGATCACCCTCTTTACATTGGATGAAATGAAGAACGTCCGGGTGGTCTACACGGAGGATGCCCATATTGGCTCCCCTTCGCGTTCCCCCCTGCTTGATCGTTTCTGTCGCCGTATCGAACACGCTCATGAAAGAGACGGGGCCGCTCGAAACTCCCTGGGTCGAACCCACCACATCGTTCTTCGGCCTAATCCGAGAGAAAGAGAAACCTGTCCCACCTCCGCTTTTTTGAATCAAGGCCATTTGCTTCACGGCGTCAAAGATCTCATCCATAGAATCTCCCACAGGGAGAACAAAACAGGCGGAGAGTTGTTGAAGCTCTCTTCCTGCGTTCATCAATGTCGGAGAATTCGGGAGGAAGTCTAAAGAAGCCATCAAAGAATAGAAATCGTCTTCAAAGGGAGGGAGATCGATCTCAGGATGATAGAACCGGTCCGCTTGGGCAATGTTCTTTGCTACGCGCCTAAAAAGCTCTTCGGGTGTTTCAACAATATTCCCCTGTGGGTCTTTTTGCAGGTAGCGTTTCTTCAGTACGGTCATGGCATTTTGCGTTAGTTGGCCCAACTCCATCTTTTTCCCTCCCCACTAAATATAAGCAGTATTAAGAACCTTACCACAATATTTTGTGTTGTCAAGGGAATTTTTTTCGGGAGCTCTCTGGAGAACTACTCCAAGCTCTTCTGACAACACTCCTGCCTGCCACAGGCAGGGGTTTCAAGAAATGATTGAACAGATTCTTGACTTTTCAATGTTCATTTAAACGTGTGGATGATCGTTAAATAGGTGTTAATCCCTTCGGGCCTATTTCTCACCGCCGTCTCGAAAGCCGTGTGGGCCTCGACCACCCATTTCTTGTAAGTCCACCACACCCCGGGCCCAATGGCGAAGACCCTCCCTAAATCATGCCTCACCCTTCCTTCACCCGTCTTATCGTCCGTGGTTTGCTGGTAAAAATATCCGAATGCTCCCACCCTGAATTGGTGTGGAGCATCCGTCTTGGTGAGGGCATACTCAATGCCGTAATCAAAGTGAAATTCTTGTCCCGGTGAAAGGCGAGTTTCTAAACCAATTAAACCCATATTTCCAATTTTTGCAGCAGTGGAAGGACTTATCATGAAATCGTCATTTCTCGTATTGAAACTATAGTCCATTTTTATCCCGGCGGAGAGATTGGGATGCCAGGGTAAAAAAACAGTGGCTGCCAAGATAGGCGAAAAGCCCCAAACATTTGTCCCGATATTAACTAAGTGCCTCTCATTCCATGGGCCGGTTGGAACAGTGATATCCAATCCAGTTGCAGCATGAAATAGACCATCCTTAGAATGCCAGGAGAGATTAGGACCGAAGGTGATATCACCGATTGCATTTCGGTGCTCACCCATTTCCGAAGGACCCCCCGGCGTGGATGCGTCCAATTTCAGGCTCGTCCTCACCCACGGAACGATCATCTGCGCTCCCAAAGACCCACCTAAAATCTTCAGCGGGGAAATATAAAGAAATCGTGTGGAAGAAGCAAAGACTTCGAGTTTATCTAATGCAGTACCGTCCCTCGCAAGGCTTAAGGTTCGGCCACTATCATTTTTCAGCTTGTCGGCAGTGTAGTAGTTAAGGTACTCCTTGACATAAAGGCCTGGCGGAGGTAAGACCCCAGCTAAGAAAGCCTCAGCCCCGAGGGGCTCATGATTCACTCCTCCGGCAGGGGCAGACCGAGGAGAAAATAAGGCCACTGAGGCAACGAATCCGATCATGAACCATCCCGGTAACTCTCCCCCAGACTTCATAATGGATCTCCTTTCCTCCAAAATCCCTCTCCCGTTTACAAGATTTGCGATCAGACATCTCCGATTCGGCGACGATAAGCATCGGTCTGATAGACTTCAGCGTCTACCGTATTGAGTGCCTTCTGTTTAATTCTTACGATTTCTTCAAAAAGACGGCTCGTGAAACGGGTGCATCGTGGCAAGTCAACGTTTCTTAGCGGTCAACCCCTTTATCTTCCACAAGAGACTCGACAGATCACAGAGCCTCCTTCCCCAGAAAGGAGTCGCTGATTTTCTGACATTAGGATGGGCAAAGCAAAAATGACGGCATTTGATCTTCTGCAATGCCTCCTCAAATCCTTTCTCATCCGTCTCCCCATCAAAATAGTCCGGAATCCAATATCCCAAAGATGAAAAAGCACTCTTGTCGCCGGAATGGTAATGGTAAAAATCCATAAATTGATGGAGCGAGGTTTTCACTCCATATTCCTCCGGATCGAGATGCCAGGGTGAACCCGGCTCCATCTCGACGGTAAAAGTGCGAATCCCTCTCACATTAGGATACCGGGCACGGATCATCTTTTGGAGTCGAATCGTCTGTTGCACATCTTCTTCCTTCTCAAAGGGGATGCCGAGGGTGAAGAAGAGATCGCAGAAGACGCCTGCGGCCTTCAACTGGTCGAGACACTCCATCAGCGCATGATTGGAATAAGAATGCCCCTTATGAATTTTTCTCAGCCGGTCCGATCCGACCTCCGGGGACAGGGCGATCAGGGATTTTGGACCAGGAAAAGTCGCTTTAAAGGACTGGATAAAATCGTTTGTGGGGAGTCCGAACGACTCGAAGAAACATTCCATCTTGATCTTTTTTTCCCGGATGCGGGCGAAAAGATCAAGGAAATATTGCGGCCTCTGGGGATAAGGATCGAAGCAGATATGAAATGTCTCATAGCCATAAGCGATGGCCTCTTTGATCGATTGAAGAACGCTCTCCACGCTTCTAAAGGTCACTTCTTTTCTGCCGGTGATGGTCTCCAGAGAGGAACGACCGCCGCCGCACCACGTGCATTGAAAAGGACAACCCCTCCCCACGGTGAGATGATAGATGGGCGACTTGAGAGAATACATCCAGAAATTCTTCTGCTTGGAAACTCCCTTGACGTAGAAGGGTTGGCCGATATAACGAATATAGGTGGGATAATTCTTCAATAAGGGGAAGTTCGTGAAGGAGACGTGGTTGAGTTCTTTCTCTGACGCGATGTAGGAGAGAGGATTGATGAGAATTCTCCCTTTCCTTCTCCAGGTCAGGTTGGGAACGGAAAAGAGATCGTCCTTCCCTTGCAAGAGCGCACTGGCCAATTCCAAAACGGGAGCTTCTGCTTCACCCCGAATGATCCCATCGACCTCATCGAAGTTCCTCATGATCTCTTCGTGGAAAAAGCTGGCGGTGAACCCTCCTAATAGAATGTACGTCTGGGGAAAGGCGGCCTTGATCTTTTTGACATTCTCCATCACGTCGAAGGTCTGATGGTGCCAATGGAGGTCCATCGCAACGATCCGCGGTGCCTTCTGGCCAATATAGTCGATGATCGAAAAATTGTGATCCTCAACCCACTCCACTCCCAGGTGCACCACTTGAGCGGAAATACCCCGACTTTGGAGAAGGTCGGCCAATCCGAGGAGGCCCATGGGCAGAAAGTTGATCCAGATGAAATGATTGACCGGCCGGTAATAATTGATCAGCTTGGGGACATGGAGAAAAATAATATCAGGTCTTCCCATCGGGGGAATTGTAAAATGCTCACACGCATTATTTCAACCTCACCCGAAAAATTACCATTTGGAGCAGGAAACGGTTTCAAACCATGCCGTACGCGAATCTTCACTTTGGAATTTTTGACTCTATGCTCGATGCAGCTTTTTAAGGATGATCCTGGCGGCAATGAAGCCCGAAAGACTTGCCCCCACAATGCCGTGCGAGGGGCGGGTATAGTGGCCGACTTGATACAGGCCCGGGATAGACGTCTGATGGGGAGGTCTTAAATTCCCGACCTGCTTAGGTGTGGAGGCCAGGCCGTACATCGCACCCAATTCGTTTCCGGTATACCGCTCTAAAGTTAATGGTGTGGCGGCTTCGTAAAACAGGAGATGGTCTCCAAGGCCCGGGATGAGCTTTGATTCCAAATGGCGAAGGACTTTTTGGGAGAAATCTTCTTTAATGCGCCGATACTTTTCGGAATCCCCCCCTCCCCATCTCCCTTGATAATGATAAGGAACATTGATCAGAACACTCAAAACGTGTTGCCCGGGAGGGGCCAAGGAAGGGTCCAGCATCGTGGGGATGGAAACCATCATGGTCGGGTTCTGGGGAATCTCACCCCTTCGCAATATCCGATCCTCCTCTTCTAAATCGGACAAAAATCGGAGATACGTAAAATACGGAAGACCCATTCCTCTCAGATCCAGATCGGTGGCGACATAAAGGACAAAACAGGAGAGTGAATACTCGAGGCGGCTCCACCCTTTTGCAAAAGGCTTTTGAATTTCAAGAGGAAGCATCCTGGAAGAACGATTCGGGTTGATGTCGGAGATGACCAAGGGGGCTTGAAATATTTCTCCGTCCTTTGTCCGTACGCCCTCGACCCTGCCATCTCTTATCCGAATTTGGTCCACTTCTGTTTGAAGATGAACCTCCCCGGCGGAATGGAGAAAAGCGCTGGCCATGGTTTCTGAAATTTTTCCCATCCCCCCCTTTGGATAGAAAACACCTTCCATCAAGGCCTTGTTAATCATCACAGCGAGAAAGAGAAAAGAAAGCCGCGAAGGAGGTTCCGTGACCGGAAGGGAGTGGAGAGCCATCTTGATCTCCCCTCCTTCAAACAGCTTGTCCAAAATCGCTTTATGACTGAACCGGTGGAACCGAACCAGATTTCGGAAATAGAAAGGGAAGAAGATCTTCTGGATCGTCGTTATCTCCGAATACGATTGTATCTCCTCCCCAATTCGTTTGACCATGGACAGATAGGTCCTCAACCCTTTCTCCTCTTGAGGAAAGAGGTCGAAGAGCGCATCGGTATAGGAACGAAATCCACCCGGACGCAGATGAATCTCAAATCCAGGGTAGATGTTTCGGACGTGTTCGATCGGAATAAATTCAATCTTCCCATTTGCGCCGATCTCATCAAGGATTTGATAAAACTCTCCACCCTCATGACATCCTCCAACAAAGGCACCTGTGGCATCGAAGGTGAACCCGTGCCTCTTGAAAGAGACGACATAACCTCCCACCTGCTCTTCTTTTTCGAGGAGAAGAACCTTCAACCCTTTCTTCGCCAAGAGGGCTGCTGCCGTTAGTCCTCCCATCCCGGCTCCGATGACGATGGCATCGTATCTCTCAGCGCTTCCCATGTTTCTTCTCAAAAAAATGAAAAGGATTGGAATGACGAAACGCGAATGGATTATAACAGACTGACAGGAGAAATGCCTCGTCGCCCCGGGAAGGAACGTCAGAAACTCGCTAATCCCGGGTGGGAATCTGGCCGTCCGGTTCTCTCTTCTTGGTGATTTTGATCCAGAGCTTGCCCGCCACGATCACCCCGATTGTGCAGAAGAGCTGAACCCCATAGTTCATCATGTGAGACGGATGTAACCATTGAACGATCAGCGGGTCTGTGATCAGCATTTCTCCGCCAACCCTTCCGAGAATAGCAGCACCTACATAGACAAGGAAAGGGTATTTATCCATCAGTACAGCGAGAAAGTTGCTGGTAAAAACTACAAACGGAATGCTCAGACTGAGGCCAAAGACAAGGAGAAATAAGTTCCCTTTGGAAGTGGCAGCAACTGCGAGAACATTGTCTGTGGACATGGTGATATCGGCGACCACAATAATCCAGATCGCTTGCCATAGGGTCCGTGCTTCTTTACCCGCCTCTTCTTTTTCTCCCAGAGAACCCGCGATGAACAGTTTCACGGCAATCCACAAAATCAATGCTCCTCCCGCAAATTTAACGAGTTTGATCAGCAGCAATTGCGCTGCGATAAAAGTGAGTGCGACCCTAAAGACCACTGCGGCTCCAGCCCCAAAAGCACTCCCTTTCAGGCGCTGGCTCCTGGGAAGAGTCTTAACTGCCATGGCGATGACTACGGCGTTATCCCCTGCCAGCATAAGGTCTATGAGGATGATACTGAGGAAAGAAAAAAAGAAACTCCAGGTAAATTCGACGTGCCCGAATCCGCTCCAGTCCATCAAACCTTCCTTCTTTTCTCATCCTTTCGTATAACGAAAAACGGCGTGGCCTGTCAAGAAAAGGAGCCCAGATAACGACCTATTGAGAATCAACCCTTCGACTTTCTCCGGTCTAAAGCCCGGGGTTTGCTCAGGGTTGATACTGAGCGGCGCTTTTCACCTCATCCTATACTAAAGGATGGGGATGGTTCAACGTTGTTCAACTATGGCCCGACTTGGCTCGGCGGCAGATAAACCATGTTTCTTCGCGGCCCAACGCGGCCGGCTCCTTGAGCTCGACCATGAAACCGGCCTCGGACAGAAGCGCTGCCACTTCTTCGCTCGATCGAAAATGCGATGTGAGATGGACCGCCCTAAGCCGCCATTCCTCAATCCGGCGGAGCCAGGGGGCGCGCCTTCGAGAGGGCACGGTCGTTCGGAGGATCAGTTTTCCTTCGGGCACGATTTTATCATAGAGCCGCTGAAGCGTGAGCCTCAACTCATCGTCGGAAATCAGATGAATCATATCGAGCATCAATACCGTATCTACCTGATCCGGGCAAGCCACAGGCAGATCAGGCGCTTTCCCGACTGCAGCAGATCCCCGATCACCAAAAGCCCTGGCTGCAATCGCAACCCGTCTGCGGTCGGGATCGAGACCATAAACCTTTGCTTCGGGAAACAGGGATAACAACCAGACCGCTGGGACCCCGTAGCCGCATCCGATGTCGATCATATGACGGGGTGAGTCAAGAAAACTCGCGAGTCGGGGGAACATAGGATCCAGCAGAATCTTGAACCGGGCAAAAAGTCGTGGATAGGGTTCCATGTGCCGGTAACGCCCCATCGCCCGCGATCGATGTCGCTCCGAATCCGGGAGGATCTTTTCCTGAGACCATCGAATGGGTTCGAAAACGTGTTTCAAAAGGGGTGGTGTGATGGTAACCGCACCGATAAAAGAATACCCGATGCCCAGCGCCAGGGCGATGCCTGCGTTCTTCAAGAGAGCATGGCCGGATTGTGCCAGGGCACCAAAACCCATGAACGTTGTGGCAAAGGAAAGAAGGACCGACAGACGGATCAAACCCAGCGAAGGGTGATCTTCATCCATATAACGCTGATAGGAACGAACCAGGTAAAGGGCATAATCCGATCCCATGCCGATGACAACCACCGTGACCATGATGGTGGGAATGCCCAGCGGCTGCCCGAGAAGGTTGAGGGTCCCCATGGTGCATATCAGCGCGAACAGAGTTGGAAGAAGGCCAAGCAATGTCAGCTGCCAATCCAGCAGGTAAAGGAAGGCAACAAATATGGTCATGACACCCACAATCAAGGCCATTTTAACGAAGCTGGATAGCAGTACATCAGCGAGTCTCTGACTGAATAGGACAGGATCAAATAGCCTGACCAGACCTTTCGACTTGTACCGTTCGTAGAAGGGACCTCCACGGTAGGCTGACCCCGGAGTGAGGGTGGAAACCTGGACCCAGGTTGAACGGTCACGGCTCTTTGATATCCCCAACAGGTCCCAAAAGGATTGGGGAATTGTCAGGGTTGCCATTTCTTTTGTTTCCACTAGGGTCCAAAAAGGTGTGAAGGCGTCCGGTGCAAAGCCCAGTTCGATTGAAACGGCCTTCATGGTTTTCCGAAGGGCCGCCCTTCTCTCAGGCTGCCAGAAAATCCGCCAGGCCGCAAAATTTTGCTCCGCCCTTTGCTCACCCGGAAAGATCATGGATGGCACGAAGCCGGAAGCAAGCGTGCCGGTTCTGACATCCTGATCTAGAAGGATTGCGAAACAGTCGCCTTTTTGCTGTAGCTCTTTAACGTCCCTGCCTTCCAGCATGGCATAGATTCTGCTGAAGAGGTTTCCCCAAACGTCAGCTAAAAGTTTTTCCGCCGCCAGGGTCTCCCTGCTGACCGAATTCATCGCATTAAGATCGGCATGAAAGACCGGTTTCGTATAGAAAAGCAGGACCATGGCCAGGCCGATGGCCGCATAAGCCTTCTTCTTGCCTCCGGTTCTTGCGATCCAGTTGGCAAAAGCCTGCAAGGGCAGCAGGCTTTTGCCTCTTGCCGGCGGCAAGGCAGGAAAAATCACGGGATAGATCCCATGGACAAACAGATAGGTAAAAAGGACGCCAAGGGCGGTAAATTCCCCAATCTGGGCGAGGGCGGTAAAGCCGGTGACGGCAAGAAAGGTGAAGCTCACTGCGGTGGTCAGCATAGCCAAAAGCCCCAGGGGCCAGACTTCTTTGGTCGTTTCCAGTCCATAGGTTTCATGGGAACGGTCCAAGAACAAGAGATAGGTGATGCCGTAATCGACAGTAAAAGAGATGATAGCGCTTCCGAATCCAATCGCCATCATAGTAATGGAGGGATGAAACAAGGAATAGACAAAGAGGGCCAGCATGGTACCCGCCGCTGAAGGCAGTAATGCCAGCAGTCCGATGAGGGGCCTCGGAAAAGCGAGCAGCAAAAGCATAATAATGGCAATGGTTGAGAAAAGGACAGCCCGTTCCGCACCCCGCTTCGTACTGATTTCGTTATCCAGCGCAGCCCTGTAGGCGCCGGCCGGGGTAAGCGTCACGGCCTTCTGCCCTTCGCGGCCTTGATTTAGTTCCCGGTGGATCCCGTCGATCAGGGCAGTGACCTTCCGTGAAAAGGCCGTATCCATCCCGGAAGTCAGAGGCTCGGCAACGATGAGAACGTGCTTTTTGTCAGCCGATAGGAGGTATCCTTTGTAGATCTGAACGTTCTGGCTGGGGGCCACGTGAGACAGCCGGGAGAAAATCAGATTTCTTAAATTCAGAGGATCCTGGGCGATGAGTGCGGTCTGGCCGACGCTTTCCAGATGACCCAGTTGTGTGAAATGTTCGGAGAGCGTTGCGCGGATTTTCTCCGGCTCCAGCAGGGGTTTTACTTTTTCCTCCAGTTCCTCTGCCGAAAACAGAACGGGCAGGCGAGCGGTAATGGAAAAGATAAGTTCCGGAATCCGTTGCTGCTCCTGATCCAGGCCGACGCGGCCGAAGAGGCCACTTTCGCGAAGCCGCTTCTCAACGACCATGGCGGCAAGGACCAGTCCGTCTGCGTCCGCTTCTGAACGGCCCACATCAATCACCACCCGGTCTTGAATCGGGTGGTTGGCGATAATCCGGCGGGCATCGGCCAGCACAGGATCATTTTGTGGCAAGGAGGCCACAAGATCGGTATCGAAGATGAGACGTTGCAGACCGGCAACAAAGACCCCTGTCACCGCCAGGAGAACCAGAAGAATGAATGACCATCGCAGTTTGTAACGCTTAAGAAACATGAAGATAAAGAGGATGGGGCTTCGTGCCACCGTACGGGTCAAGATGGGAGAAGATGGGAAACCCCTTTTTACCGATTTAAAATAGCACATCTCGCGGAAGCGGGCAATAACTTATCCTGATGACCGTAACCAATTGACAGTCATAGCACTGAAAGATATAGTTATGATCAAAACATTGGCAAACGCGTATTGCAAGCGTCACTTCGACTCTTCGAGTTGTTTACGACAAGCCCATGAGCCGTTTCCATACCATCACCATCCTGGTCGCCCTGACTGCCCTAGGTGCCGGGTTAAACCTCACAGGTCCGGTTCGCTGGTTCGCTCTCGGGCTGTTGGTGACGGCATACCTCGTCATCTTCGTTATCGGCGTGACTGTGTTGAAACTTAATTTTTTCGTCAGCGCCGCTTGCCGGGGTGATTCAACCGCAAAACGTGTCGCTCTGACGTTTGATGACGGGCCAGACCCGGCGGCAACCCCAAGTCTCCTGGAGGTCCTGAGACGACATCAGATCAAGGCTGCTTTCTTTCCCATAGGGACAAAGACCAGGGATTATCCTGAAATGATCAGACAGATCGACCAAGAAGGTCATATTTTAGGAAACCATTCGTACAGACATGCCTGGTGGACCAACTTCTTAATTTCAGGGCCGCTCGATCGAGAAATTGGAATGGCCCAGGAAGCGATTGAGGCGGCGATCGGCAAAGTTCCAGCCTATTTCCGCCCTCCAATGGGCCTAACCAATCCACATCTCAGGAGCGCGTTGAGGAAACATGGGCTGTCGGTGGTGGGCTGGAACGTCAGGCCTTTCGACACCACGGCCAGCGCTGAGAAGGTGGTAAGAAGAGTTCTCAAGAAAATACGTAACGGAAGCATCGTCGCCCTCCACGATGCGGGACGAAGCCCCGCCGAACTAACGCGTTTAATCGATGAACTTGTGACCAAGATCAAGGAACGAGAATACACATTCGGCGAACTGGAAGAACTGACCGGTGTCAGACCTTATCAAACAACGGAAGGAATAAACATGACGGAACCCACTCCATCCGTTCTATCCTGGGATGAATCGGAAGCGGGCCAGAGGCGGGGCGGGTTCTGGCGGTTCGTAGCCCGAAAATTAGCCTCCACCACCTATGTAAGGAGGGCTATCGAGGAACAGGTAACGTTGGATACGTTCAAGCTTCCTCCCTCTCCCAGATTTTTGTTTGGCATAGGTTTGGTCGTGTTCAGTTTCGTAATAGGATGGCCCATGGTTGCGCTCTTTAGCGTTCTGTCGGCCTATTTTCAGTCGCCTCCCCTGCTGATCTTGGGCCCGGGTTTTTATCTGTTTTCGCATTTGGTTTGGCTGTTTGGAACGTATTTGGCCGGGCGTGACGGCATGAAATATGCTAACATAATCCTCAGGTGGGGTCTGCGCAAGTTATTCGAAAACGCTTTATAAACTCGTTCGGTGCATTTCCAGTGAGGCATCGGGCGAGGAAGCCTAGTATTCCCTTAGGATAGCGAATAGCGAGAATATGCTTTACAGTGCTTAACAATGCGCAGAAGACGAGAAAAGATAAGAAAAGTGCGGGAGGAAGATAAGAATGCCTGAAAATCTCGATATCGAAGGCATTGTCCGACACGTGGCCGAAGTCATTATTGGAGAACTTAAGCTGGAAGATGTGACTGCCGACACATTCAACCCGGACATGGACTTGGTGGAAGAACTTGGCATTGATAGTATGGATTTAGCCACCATTGCTTTGGTCCTGCAGGATGAATATAAAATTGTAATTGATGAAGACGATTATCCGAAACTAAAAACAATTCACCTGATCGCCGATTATATCAAAGAAAAACTTGCCGCCAAATCAATCGATAGGAATTGATCGTCAAATGGCTATTAACCCTAAAGATTCTTTGGGAGCCGCCAAACCGAAATTTTCAGAGCTCTTAGCTCAGCCTGAGGTAACGGAACGCTGGGGAAAAGTCAGGAAATACTTTTTTCTGCGGGAATCGACCTATGACATGAGTAACCGCTGTAATATCCGTTGTGACGGCTGTTATTATTTTGAAGGGGATAAGCAGTTTGCCCGGGAGATTGGCGACGTGGAAGCATGGCGCAGGCTGATGCAAGCCGAAAAAGCTCGCGGCATTACCTATGTCGTCCTGGCAGGGGCGGAGCCGTCTTTAGTGCCGGAGTTGCTGAAAGTGTGCTATCAGGAAATACCGCTGGGCAGTATTGCTACCAACGGTTTTAAGAAAATCCCGGAATCGGTAGGTTACAAGATTCACATCTCCGTCTGGGGTAACGAGGAAACCAGCCTGCGCATCCGAAAAGCGAGAAATCTTTTGAAAAAACAGGTTGAAAATTATAAAAATGATCCGCGCGCAGTGTTTGTTTATACCTTTACGCGGGAAAATATCGGCGAAGTGAATGAAGTCGCCGAAGCGCTTGTTGCCGACGGTTGTAAACTAACCTTTAATGTTTTTTCTTCTCCGGTCGGCTATACTGGACCCCTGCGACATGATGATGAATCTCTTCAACACACAAAACAAATGATGATCGGGCTTTTGAATAAATATCCTCAAAATATTCTTTTTTCCGTTTATAATGCCGTGGCACACACTCATAAGAAAGCGTTGCACGATCTTTATAGTTGTTCCTATCCCCGGCAGAATCCCTCGCAGGATATTGGTCTGGGCAGGTCCTTCCGGCAATACAGAACGGACTTGAATTGGGACAGGTCGGTTGCCTGTTGTGTGCCGGATACGGATTGCGACGATTGCCGTCATTACGCCGCCGGTTCGGCGGTGGTCACCGCGCGCCTTTACCGCCATGCAAATGACTTGGCCTCATTTAAATCCTGGCTGGATTATGTCGATACTTATCTGGCGGTCTGGGTCATGGGCTATGAAAAAGGGAAAAACCTTTACGCCGAGGAGATCGAGCCGCCACCGACCGCTGCAAAGTGAGGAATAGGTTGGGTATGATCTATGTGATCTGTTTGAAAAAGCACAGAGGCAATGAAAACAGTCAGTTCCCTACTGGATCAGGATTGGCTGGCCCGTTATAAGCGGATTGCCAATCTTAACATTCGCAGTTCCATCTATGATGTCACGAACCGCTGCAATTTACGGTGCAAGGGGTGCTTCTTCTTTTCTTCCGGTGAGCATCAAGTAACGGAGGAAATGGATATACAGAAATGGGAAAATTTTATTGATAAAGAAAAAGAACGCGGTGTGAATCTGGCGATCCTAATCGGTGGTGAGCCGACGCTTTGCATGGATCGCGTTGAAGCCTTTTATAAGCGCCTGCCCACGTATTGCGCCACCAACGGCCTGATCAAAGTCTCCCGTGATCAATTTCCCGACATGATGGCGGGGATTTCACTGTGGGGCGACCGCGCGGATGAAAAGGTTCTTCGCGGACGCGATACCTTTGCCATCTCCAGTAGAAATTATGCCGGCGACCCTTACACCTATTATCTGTACACCATCACCCCGCGGCAGGTGGGAAAGATCGAACCGGTGATCAAACGCATTGCAGATGTCGGCCTAAAAGTCCATCTTCAGCTTCTCTCGAATGACGAGGGTATCGACGGATTTTCCTGGCGCGAAGGGGAACTAAGAGATTTACGCTGCGAAATGGATGAAATGCTGGACCGATACCCTCAAACGGTCATCTCCAGCAAGTACTATCATGAAGTGATTACCACCGGGAAAATGATGGGACGCCGTTTTGGCTGGGAAGAATGTCCGTCCGTTACGGAATCCCGGGACAACAGGAAACCGCAACCCCGCCGTCTGATCCATTTTTTCCGATGGGCTTCCGATTTACAAACCGTTCACCGCTGCTGCACGTCGGCAACGCGCGATTGCTCGACTTGCAAGGATGGAGCGGCGCATATGAGCTGGATCATGGTCAACAAGCGAGAGCATATGAATTCGACCAAAGATTTGCAAAACTGGACCGAAGTTTACGAGATGTTCGCCAAGCTGTACCGTTTTATTCCGTGGTAATACCAACCCATCTTTGATATACGCACGTTATCAGCGCCCTTGGGCCTTCTCTCTCCCCGGGGGAGGATGTCTTATGTCTTTTAGGAACGGCAGGATGGCTTCAAAAAAGGCTGTGATATTGGGTTATGATGCCGTTTCTCCTCTAGGAACGGAGCTCGATCGTCAATGGCAGCGTGCGGTCGCTGGGGATTGCGGAATAGGGAGATTAACCAGATTCCCGCTTACCGCCGACTTTCCGGTGCGCGTGGCTGGAGAAGTAGCGGAAGTCGACTTGCGTCCGTATCCTTTTTTACGGCCGCGGGAAATGGCGTACTGGACGTCTCCAATCTTTAAATACGCCCTTCTGGTGGTGCACCGTGCCCTGGAAAAAAGCGGAATTTCAATAACCCCCGATATCGGGCCGCGGGTTGCGGTTACTTTCAGCACTGCCATTGGCGGGCTGGATGCTGTCTTACAAGCTGATCGGCGGATGATTGCGGAAGGGAAGCTCCCTCATCCCTTTACCAACCCCAATTCCTGTATTAATATGGTGGGCGGTAAGGTTTCTATCCTTACCGGTGCAACGGGTCCGATCTGTTCAACCATCACGGCGTGCGCAACCGGGGTTACTTCGCTCATCATCGGTGAGATGCTGCTGCAAAGGAGCATGGCAGATGTGGTGATCGGCGGCGCCGTTGACTTTCCGCTGGTTGAACCGATTGTCGCCGGATTCGCAACGATGAACGGCGCTTACCGTCCCAAAGAAGGACAGCCGGAAGAACCACCGGAAAAAACGAGCAGACCTTTTTCCATCCATAGGAGAGGTTTTGTCGTTTCCGAAGGCGCTGGTTGCATTATTTTGGCGACTGACGAATTCGCCAAGGCGCACGGACTCAAACCAAAGATAGAAATGGCCGGCTGGGCAATGACATCCGATGCCGGCCATTTTGTTTCTCCCAGATTGGAGACTGTGCAAAGATGTATTGAAGAATCCATCGCCCATGCAGGATTACGGCCCGATGATATAGACGCGATTAACGCCCATGCCACTTCTACCAAAGTGGGAGATAAAGTCGAGGCGGATGCCCTTTCCAATATTTTCGGGAAAAATGTCCCGCCGGTATCGGCAAATAAGTCTCAGGTGGGACACGCCATGGGCGCGTCGAGCGCTATTGAAGCGATTCTGGCGATGGAAGGAATGATCAACGAAACCTTGCTTCCCACGATCAATTATGTTCCCGATCCGGAAATTGCGATTGACTGTGTCGCTGAAGGCGCCAGAAAGTTCCGTCAGGAATTTGTACTGAAAAACGCGTTTGGTTTCGGCGGATGCAATTCCTGCGTAGTTTTGCGCAGGCTTATCTAAGGAATCATGGCTGTCTTATGAGAGCCCCTCAAAACAGAAAAGTGTTCGTTGTTGGGTATGGCGCGGCCACCCCGCTTGGAAACACCTTCGAGAAAACGTGGAAAAGGGCCGTCAAGGGTGAAGCGGGTTTCAGGAAGGTGACACGCTGTAAAGTAGAATCGGCCTGCGACATCGTCGGAGAAATTCCGGATTGGTATCCGCTGAAGCTTGACTTCACCAATGGGAAAGAAGTCTATAACTGGAATGCCGCTTATGTGATTTTAACGATGGCGGTCTGCAAGGAGGCGCTGGAAAATTCAGGAATTCCCGTCGACCAAGCGACCGCTCCCCGGATGGCTTGCCTGATCGGATCGGCCCTGAACGGATCGGATGCCTTTCGCGTTGCCGTCCGCGATTTGGAACATCGCGGGCCGTTGAGGGTCAGTCCCTATTTGCTGCCTAATTTATGCTCGAATCTCCCTTCGGGTAAAGCAGGAATACTTTTAAAATTTACCGGTCCCGTTTTTTCGCCGCAGGGGGCTTGTGCTTCTGGGAATCATGCCATCGGCATTGGGGCAAGAATGATTCGGGATGGCGATTGCGATTTTGTCCTGGCCGGCGGCGTCGACGCCCCCATTTTACCCGAATTGATTCACGGCTTTGCCAACATGAACGCCACGATCAAAGTTCGTCCGGGTGATCGGGCATATAGCGACCCTTCGCAGGCCTCCCGTCCTTTCAGCGTGGATCGCAAAGGGTTTGTCCTATCCGAAGGGGCAGGCGTGGTTGTTCTCGCGGCGGAAGAGTTGCTTAAATTTTACGGTCTGAAGCCCAAAGCCGAGGTGTTGGGAGTCGGGTGGACATCGGATGCTTATCATTACACCAGCCCCAATCCGACGACCATCATACGAGCCATAAGGGAAACGATTGAAGACGCGGGTCTAAAGCCGGAAGATATTCAATATATCAGCGCCCACGGCACTTCGACGCCTACAGGAGATAAAACGGAGATAGAGTGCCTGCGGGGCGTTTTCGGCAAGAGGATAGAAAAGATTCCCGTATCTTCGAATAAATCTCAGTTAGGACACACACTGGGAGCAACGGCTGCCATCGAAGCCGCACTGACCATTGAAGGGATGAGGAAGGGGATCATCCTGCCCACGATTAATCATCTTCCCGATCCCGGCCTTGCCGATATTGACGTTGTGTCTAATACCGCTCGCAAACAAAAATATGAAATTGCTCTTTCCAACGCATTCGGATTCGGCGGAACAAATTGCTGTGTCATTTTTAGGGGAGTATGAAATGAGGCCCAAGCCGTTTACACCGGAAATTTATGATAACGATGAAAGGTTTGTCCGCGACCGCACCACCAGCTTAATCTGGCATCGCTCCCAGCTGAGAACGTTATACGCCGATACCGATCGTTCGGAAGTGGTTTATCATTCCAATTATCTTCGTTATTTTGAATTCGGCCGTACCTCGTTGATGCGGGACCTTGCTTACCCCTACAAAGAGATCGAGGCCAGCGGCTACGTTTACCCAATCTTCGATTTGGGCATCAGTTTTAACCAGCCCTTGTATTACGATGATTTGATGTATATTCACACGCGTCCGGTAAATCTGGAGCGGGTGCGCTTGCAGTTCGACTATGTCATCACCCATGCAGAAAAGGGGCATGTGGTTTGCGCCGGATTTACCAAACACTGCGCCTTAAATTTGGCGGGCACTCCCGTAGCCGTTGATCCTAAAACGGTTCATCTATGGACATCGTTCCCCAAATAAATGAAAAAACCCGCTGCCCTTCGGCAATTGAGGTCTCTCCCTATCTGCGCGATCACCATTCCGAAGGAAAAGTGATTCTGCCCGCAGTGGAAATTTTAATCGCCCTGGCTCATGTGGTTAAACTTAATTTCCCGCAGATGAGTCTCAACTGTTTGTTAAAAGCCAGCTTCCCCCGCTTTTTATTTATTGCGCCGGAAACACAGCGTTTAGCCGTATTGGTTGATATAGAAAATGTGGGTAACGACAATATTGCCGCCATGCTTTTAACGTCGATAAAATCAAAAAAAACGCTATTCGCCGCCTTCTCGAACATGCCCGTGTGGAATTTGCAACGGACGATTCCCCTCCCTGCCTTGCAGCTCCTTTTCGGGTTGTCGAGAAGCTGGAAGGAAAATGCATCCGCGTCCCTGCAGCAGCCATTTATCGTGACCTGATTCCTTTCGGGGTAGCCTATCAAAACATCATTGGTGACTTAGCCGTTTCACCCGAGGGCGCTTTGGCTTATCTTTCGGGCGGGAATTATGAAGCCGATGAAAATTTGCTTGGTTCGCCATTTCCCCTAGATGCGGCAATGCACGCCGCTTGTGTTTGGGGACAACGCTTCAGCGGCATTGTCCCCTTTCCGACAGGTTTTGAAAAAAGATTGATTTATCAAAAGACAAAAAAGCGAGGCAGTTATCTTGGCCGGGTTGTGCCGGTAAATATCGATCGCGAATCGCTCTTGTTTGATGCCTGGATTTATGATTTAAACGGTGTTATTTATGAGGCCATCAGCGGCATTAAAATGCGGGATGTCTCTCAAGGCCGCCTGCATCCGCCACAATGGATTAAAGCATAAATTAACCATCGGAAAAACGTTTTTAATTTGTCTTTTGCTTACCTTACCGGTTCCGTAAACTTGCAAGACGGGAATTTTATGAGCGGCAGTTGTTTTTTTTGGATTAGAGGCTTCGACCTGGACGGGCGGCAATCGATGAACGCACACGGGTCTTCCTTGTTTTGAAGTGTGAATCATTTTAATCCTGCGAGAATTTTTTGAAGAAAGGAATAGAAGACGGGTAATGGTGGATGTTTTTGTAGGGGCCAGTAATGCGATCACATCCCTTGGCTTTTCGACAGTTAGGCATGTCGAGCAAATAAAGACCAATCAAATCGGTATTAGCATCTATCCGGGCGGAAACCTCTACCCCACACCCGTTCCATTGTCTATCGTTGATAATCGAAAATTATTGGATCTTTTCCAAGAATACCTTCACAAGACGAAACTGGATCTTCAACTGGATTCGTTTACCCGTTCGGAAATGCTTCATATTCTATCGATTTCAGATGTTTTGAAGAGCTCTGGAATAGACATCACAGATTCTCGGACCCTTATCATCCTGGCGACCCTTAAGGGCAATATGGACCTCATAGGTGGGAACAACCGTCTTCCGGCAATTGGGCCAGACCGAGTTTATTTATGGAAGTGGGGCGAGTTTCTGGGGTCTTTTTTTAATGCTTCGAACAAACCCCTTGTGGTTTCAAATGCCTGCATCTCTGGTGTGCTGGCAATTCTCATTGGGTCGCGGCTTATCAAAGCCGGCAGGTATGATCATGTGATTGCAGCGGGAGGCGACATTTTGACGGAATTCGCGGTATCCGGCTTCCAATCGTTTCAGTCCCTCAGCCCCAAACCCTGTAAACCTTTCGATGCCGCCAGAGACGGACTCACACTCGGCGAAGGCTGCGGTAGCATCGTGCTCAGTCGTGATCATTCATTGTGCGGTATACCGGAGAAGATCGTCGTTGCAGGCGGAGCTTGCACAAACGATGCCCATCACATTTCGGGTCCTCTCCGAACGGGCGAAAGCTTTTATGTTGCCATCCGCAGAGCTTTAAAAGAGGCATCCTTAGACCCACTCGACATGGATTACATTTCTGCCCATGGGACGGGCACCGATTACTACGATGAAACGGAAGCAAAGGCCTTGTCATGGGCGGGTTTAGAAAGGGTCCCTGTGAACAGCTTTAAGGGTTATTTCGGACATACCCTTGGCGCAGCGGGAATCATTGAGTCAGCGCTCGCCATTGCTTCAATAAGGAATAACGAATTATACCGATCGGCTGGATTTGAAAATCCTGGGACATCGCAACATATTGCTATTTTAACAGACCATGCCGTCAAAGAAGTGAATCATTGTTTGAAAACAGCCTCAGGTTTTGGAGGGTGTAATGCGGCTGTGGTTTTTAAGAAAATTTAGTACATTCGACGGCCCTCTAGCACAACTTTAATATTTTGCTTTCGAGAATGGAATTATTTATTACAAGATATATGAAGCTTCAAGACCATCGGGTGTTGCTCAACGGAATCGTTGAATATGCATCGGATGTGGAATCTGTCGACGAATTATTTCGTTCCGTCTACCTCCATTACAACATCGACTACCCGAAATTTTTCAAAATGGACAACCTCTGCAAACTCGCTTTTCTGAGCGCCGAGATCCTTCTCCAAGGCACGGACGTTCTTCAGAAATATCCGGCTGAACAAATTGGGATCATCCTGGAAAATGCCAGCTCTTCACTGGAGTACGACCGAAAACACCAGGAATCCATCCGCAACCGGAACCAATACTTCCCGAGCCCATCCGTGTTCGTCTATACCATTCCAAATATCATGGTCGCCGAGATCGCCATACGGCATAAGGTGAAAGGGGAGAATGCCGTTTTCATCTCTGAACAATTCGATCCTGAGTTGATTGATCACTATGTCTCAGAATTGTTCCGTAATCAACGGGTCAGCTGTTGCCTCTCCGGCTGGATTGAATGTTATGGTGATCATTATCAATCCTTTCTTTTCATTATTGAGCAGGAAGATAAAATTAGAGAATTTAAGGGACTTCAGGAATATGTTATTTTAAATACCTTGAACATGGAAAAACTATATAAAGGGAAACCCATATGATGGAAGATCTGATTCTCAAACTGAAGAAGGAGATTATTGAAGAACTGAACGTGGAAAACATGACACCAGAAGAGATAGACTCGGAAGCACCTCTTTTCGGGGAAGGCTTGGGCCTTGATTCCATCGATGCGCTGGAGCTCGTGGTGTTACTGGATAAAAATTACGGTATCAAGATCCAGGCTTCCAAAGAAGGGCCTAAGATATTTCGTTCCGTAAAAACGATCGCCGAATATATACTAGAGCATCAGAAGAAATAAAGCCGCTCACAGGTTATGAAGTTCACACTCATCTACCCAAAATGGAAGAAACTCAGGGGGCAGACGGAGTTTCATCTTCCCCCCCACGGCCCCGTCGTCTTTGCTGCGACACTGCCCAGAGATGTGGAGATTACTTTCATCGATGAGAATCTGGAGACAATCGATTTCAACGACCAGGCAGATCTTATTGGGATCTCCATGATGCTGACGAGCCAAGTAGAACGGGGTTGGGAAATCGCAGAGGAGTACCGCAGGCGGGGTACAAAGGTCATCTGCGGCGGCATTGCAACGATGCTTCATGCCGAAGAGACTTCCCTTCATGCCGACGCCGTCTTCCTTGGGGAGGCGGAAGGACGGATGGAGCAGGTCCTGGATGATTTTCGAAATAACCGATTCCCGAAGGTCTACGACTACCGGACAGACTTCCCGCCCATCGCTTCCGTCGGCACGGCCCGGCGAGACATCCTGAAACGGCAGCTTTACTCCTACAAAGGAATCCAGATGGTCGATCTTTTTCATGCCTCGCGGGGATGTCGGTTCGACTGCTATCCGTGCTGCATGAGCTTCGTCGGAGGAAGAGAGTTCCGGCCTCGCCCTTTTGAGAAGGTGGTGGAGGAACTGACTGTCATTGACAATAACCGTCTCTACATCGTTGACAATTCCCTATCCCAGGACAAGGCATGGGAAAGACAGCTCTTTCGTGAGATGATTCCTTTGAAAAAGAAGTGGTGCTGCCACCCCATCGAGGACGACGACGAAGTCCTCGATCTGGCGGCCCAAGCCGGGGCGTGGTTTGTATACCAGGCAATCTTCGATACCTCGGACTTCATTCGCAACCGCATCAAGCGGTATCACGACTTCGGGATCGGCGTGGAGGGAACAATCCTCCTGGGCCTCGACCGCCATACGGAGGACGATATCCGCCGTCTCATCGATTTCCTCTTAGAGATAGAATTGGACCTAGCCGAGTTCACCATATTGACTCCCTTTCCATACACACGGGCTTTTGCGGACCTGCACGGGGAGGGACGAATCCTTTCCTACAACTGGAACGACTACACCTGCGACAAGGTCGTCTTCCAGCCAAAACACATGAGCCCAGAGCGCCTCGAGCAGTTATACGACGAGGCATGGAACAGCTTTTACCGGGAGAAATCCCAGCCCTACAGGATGTTCGAACTTTTTAAAAGGGTCATCGACAAGGAAATGGCTGATGGTAGCTTCCACCGGCAGCCGCGGACCCGGGCAAACCGGAAGTTCGGCCGAGGCGAGATACATTAATCGTCTTATGCTTCTTTTGGAAACGCCGTTGTTTTAGTTAGGTAGCTTTAATGGTCCTGGATCTTCTTATATGTTAAACAAGGATATCTTGGCAAGTGCAATCACGTCATGGACGGTGTTGTAAATGCAAAAAGAGGAAGCCCTCAAAAAGGTATCCGAATATTTGGTGACAGAATTTGAAATTCCTTCGGAAAAGATAAAGCCTCATGCGAACCTGTTTAAAGATCTCGATATGGACAGCATTGATGCCTTGGATTGGTTCGCGGCAATGCAGTCCGAGATCGGCCTTCCTATTATCGAGAAAGAGCTCAAGACGATAAGAACTGTCCAGGACGTGGTAGACTATGTGGTCCGGAATTTGAAATAAAATGCCGATACCGCGCGATAGATGGTTGCCCCTGAAGGATCCCCGGATGACCCCCGAAGGGCGCTGGGAATCCATTGTACGATTCGAACCCTCTTCAGAATGGTTCTCAGGCCACTTCGATGAATGCGCTCTGGTGCCCGGCGTGGCGCTCCTCGCCTTGGCGGCTGAAATAGTCAAAAGACAAGGTCGTGAACAGGGACGTCGTATTGAGGTGTCTGGCTTCTCCAGGGTGAGGTTCAAGCAGTTAGTCTTTCCGGATGAGGAACTGCACATCTCAGTGGCAGCCCTGCCCTCCGGGCCTGAAGCAAAGCTTGATTTTCATATCACTTGCCGTGGAAATACAGTTGCCCAGGGTTTATTGAAAGCCAGTGAAGAAGTTCCCCGCCGTTGAAGAAGCGATGAAACAAATCCTGCGAAAACTGGTTCAAGTCGTCTGACAGAATAAGGATGAAGGCTTTCGTTCACGAGACGCTCATCAGGATTTCTCTTCTCCTCGGTTCCTGGTCCATTCGGTTCTTCGCCTGGTGGATCGCCACAGGGTACTTCCTGTTTCGCTCTTCAAGGAGGAGATCAAGTATCCGCCTTTATCAGGTTATCTTTCCCCAAAGATCGCGATGGTACTATCTCTATTGCACCTGGCGTCAGTTTCACTCCTACGCAGCCACTTTTGCGGAGCGGATTGAGTTCGATAGAAATAAAGGGCTAACCACCTCTACCCAGGGAAGAGAAAACCTAGTCGAGGTGGCCAGAAGGGGGAGAGGGGGAGTGATCCTCATGTCCCATCTGGGCAGTTTCGAGATTGCTGCAGGCGCATTTCGAGAAGTTAAGCTCAAGCTTCTTCTGATCATGGGCGAAAAGGAAGCAAAACAGGTGGCTCGCGATCAGCGCGAAGCTATGAAGGCGCGAGGAATCCACATTCAGGTGGCCACAACAGGGGAGGATTTTCTCTCCGGCGGGGTCGAGGCTGTGAAGTTCATTGAAGAAGGAGGTTTCGTCTCTGTCGCCGGGGATCTTGTTTGGACCGAACAGCGCTCACGTCTACCCGTAACTCTCTTCGGTCATGAGGTGGGCCTCACTGCAGGCCCTCATCTCCTCGCCCTGGTTTCAAACTCCCCCCTCTTCACGATGTTTACCTTTCGAGTTGAAAAGGGAAAACACCTGATCATCATGTCTTCTCCGAGGGAGGTGAAGGCACCATCGCGCTCTGAACGAAGTGCGGCCCTTCAAGCGAGCGCACAGGCATACGCCAATGCTCTGGAAGAGATGGTGCGCCGGCACCCTTTCCAGTGGTATATCTTTGAGCCGTTTTTCGGATCCGCATCAGCCGATACGACGAGATAGTTGATAGGAATAACTCGATCATCCATCGCAAAGAAGCCAATTAAAAAAAGCGATTAATGCTAAAGAGTAAACGAACCATTCTTCTAGTAATAGGTGTTACGGCAGGATTACTGGGATGTGTTCTTATGTTTTGGGGCGTTTCAATACCTTACCTAGCATTGGTGTGCCTCTTCGTTATTACCTTTGTCTGTGGCGTACTTGGTTTCGCATATACCATAAAGCATTTTCATGCGAAATGATGTGCGAAATAAAGGAAGCTGAATTGGTGCCAATGCTAAAATATACACCTTTGCCTTACTCAAAACACTTGAACACCACGGAGTAGTATCATTGAAACACAGGCGTGTTTTTATAACCGGAATGGGAATCATAAGTTCTCTCGGCCAAGGGGTGGGCCGTCATGTTGATTCTTTGAAAAAAAATTGTTCCGGAATTGAGCCGCTTACACTATTCTCCCCGTCGCCGGGCAATCTCCTTCCAGCCGGCGAAATTCCCAATTTTAAGCAAACCCTAAACGTTCCTCGGACACACGAATTTGCTTTCCTGGCTGCCCAGGAAGCGCTTTCAGCTAATCGTGCCGCCCCGGATGCAATCATCCTCGGCACGACCACGGGTGGCATGCCGTTGACTGAAGAGCTTTTACAAAAGAATGAAAAAGATGTGGATCAATACAAATATCATTCAACCTCCTCAGTGGCTGAATTTCTTGCGGGTGTTCTGCGCTGCAGTGGTCTTGTCCTCACGGTGACAACCGCGTGTTCATCAGGTGCGGTCGCGATCAAGCTAGCGTATGAGTTGCTCTCCTCTGGCAAAGCGAACCGTGTGCTCGCCGGCGGTGCTGACGCACTCTGTCGGCTCACTTATTATGGATTTAATTCATTGCAGCTCATCGACCCTTCCGGTGCGCGTCCTCTTGACATTGACAGAAACGGCATGACGGTGGGCGAGGGTGCTGCCATGCTCATCTTGGAAGCGGGAGAATCAAGTCCTGATAACGCGATTGCAGAAATTTTAGGCGGAGGACTATCATGCGACGCGTATCATCCCACAGCGCCGCATCCGGACGGCAAGGGAGCTCTTGCTGCTATGAAAAAGGCTTTAGAAGACGCGGGCATTATTCCTGCAGATATCGAGTACATCAATCTCCACGGAACTGGAACCAAGGACAATGACCTTGCCGAAGCAAAGGCGATTCATTCCGTCTTTGGTAATAACATTCCTCCCCTGTCATCAGTGAAGGGAGCTACCGGCCACTCCCTGGGAGCTTCAGGTGCGATCGAATCGATCATCTGCGCGGCAGCCATTCGAGAAGGACTGATCCCGGCAAATACGGGCTGCGTTAACCCGGACCCGGAATTAAATTTAAAACCGGCCCTCACTCCCCTTGAGCAGAAGGTTGCCGTAGCGCTGTCCAACTCCTTCGGCTTCGGTGGCAACAATGCGTGCCTTGTCCTGGCCGACCCTCGCTCCAAACACGAAAGACAGAAATGTGGTGTATCATTTGAATTTGAAGTGTTAGGGTGCGCCTGCGTCACTGGAGCGGGCAACCTGGGGCAGACGCTGAAGAATTTAAACGAAGGAAAAACCTGCAACGGAACTCTGCCTCTTGTTGATATATCAAGGAAGCTCTCCGTCCGTGAGGTCCGTCGACTCAAGCGGTTGCCGAGGCTTGCGCTTGCCCTGGCAACGGAAGCGTCTGAAAGCTCACGGCCATCTCAAACACCATCATCTATTTTCTTCGGCACATCATGGGGGCCGCTATCCGAGACATATCACTTCCTTACGAAGCTCTATGAATCAAACGAGCAGTTTGCAAGCCCTACCGAATTTGTCGGCTCAGTGCACAATGCTCCCGCAGGTCAGGTGGCGATGATGCTAAACGCAACCGGCCCCAACATCACCACCACCGGCGGCGATTACTCCTTTGAACAGGCCTTACTTGCGGCGTCCCTGGCCGTGTGCGACAGCGATCACCCCGTGCTGGTCATGGGAGCGGATGAGCACCACCAGGTTTTGTCTCCCCTGCTCGACAATTCCGTTCGGATCAGCTCGAGTCCGTCCGACGGCGGCGGGGCGCTCATAGTACGCAAAACAGAAAGGGCATCCGGTTTACGGATAGCGCTTATTTTTTTTGAAAATACCAACAACAATCCGTCTATCGTTCAATCGCTCCTTCACCATCTTGGAGAATCGGATGAGATCCGTTCGAAATACGGTGCCATTTTTGCCGGAATGCCTGCGGGAGAGCGAGCGATCTGTGAAAAGCAGGTCCGTGAGATTATTTCTGCCGCGGATTTCAACGGACCGGTCGTTGATTTTCGCAAATTCACCGGTGAATTCGGGTCAGCCACTGCTGCGGCAGCGGCCCTTGCGGTAAGATTCGTACGGAACGGAAAAATCCCCGGCTATCTTTCAGGCGGCGCGGAAAGCCCCCTTAACGGGAAGGGAATACTCCTCCTGGGTCTGGGAAGGTTCCTCACCGCTATCGAAGTGTTACCGTAAAAATATGAAGGCTTTCCTCATATCAGCAAATACCGTTAGAGTCCCCTATTACATATACCGTTCGGGACTTGACTATGTAACAGTAGCAAAGTTATTAAAGGTATGATTCATAAAGTTTGTAAAATCCAACGACGCGGAAGCGGAGTGATGGCCGGCACGTGCCCCATCAAGGGGCGCAATATTAAAAACTACCTCACCGGGAAGCTCCGCCCTTTAGGGCGGGAAGATTCACAATTCTTGTGGCCAATGATATAATTACCACGCCATAATTACTCTTTGCATCGCAGAGTTGAAACTTGAAGGCATTACACCAGAAATCTTTAAGCTATCGAATGTTTTGATGAGTTTAAACAGGATTCAACATGTACGATAATCTTACGAAGGGCCTGGCCGCAGGCTACGAAAGGATTGTGGCCTGGGCCGATATCCTTGACCGGATCAATGTCTACCCTGTGCCCGACGGTGACACCGGCCGCAATCTCGTCATTACCCTGGGCGCCTGCAGGAATATCAACGGAAATCCCGATTCACTGAGCCGGGAAATCTTGCTCTCGGCCAGGGGTAATTCTGGAAATATTGCTGCCGGTTTTCTTGCCGGATTCCTCACCTGCAAGGACTTGTCGTCTCTGCCCTTATCGGCCGCGGCCGGCCGTCATCTCGCCTACCAGGCCGTTCCCAATCCTCAACAAGGAACCATGATCTCTCTGTTTGATACTCTGGTCACATCTCTGAAGAGGACCCCTCCCGAAGAGACTGGGGTATGGGTGGAATCAATCATCCATGACATGGAAGAGACGGTCAGGAATACTAAGGAGCAATTGCTTGAGCTCAGGCAGGCAGGGGTGGTTGATGCAGGAGCCCTCGGCATGCTCGTCTTCTTCGACCCCTTGTTGAACACTTTGGCCGGCCGCACGGTCGGGCCCTCTCTCTTCACTGACGATCTGAAGGATTCCTTCAACATCTCCGGAACATGGCAGGACCGAAAATACCAGGGTTACTGCGTTGACGTGTTGCTCAAGATCGAACATGAAGAGCAGGAAGTCGTCAAACACATCATGGATGTGGGAGAATCGTTGGTCGCCATGCCCCATGGCGGGTGCCTCAAAGTACACCTCCATGCGACGGACAGAGAGAGAGCGAGACAAGACCTCACCGCCATCGGAGCCATCCTGAGCTGGGCCGAAGACGACCTTGCTCAGCAGACTTTTCGGTTCAGTGAAACCAGAAAAAAACAGGCCATCCATATCATGACGGATGCGGCTGGCTCCATCACGAGGGATCTGGCTCAGAGCCTTGGAATCACCCTCCTCAACAGTTACATCGCCATGGGAAATCGTTTTCTCCCTGAGACCTACGTGGATCCTTCCCAGCTCTTTACGGCCATGAAGGCCGGGGCCAAGGTCTCTACGGGCCAAGCCTCAGTAGTGGAGCGGCATGAATGCTATAACAACGTCATGAAAATCCATGACCGTGTCCTCTATCTCTGTGTGGGTTCCTTCTACACCGGCAATTACGATATCGCCATCAAATGGAAGGCTGAGAATGATTCCGAAGACCGGATGACCATCATTGACACAGGGATCGCCTCCGGAAAACTCGGCTTAGTGGCCAGGGCTGTGGCCGAGTTCTCGCTCGACGTCAGCGACCCTTTAAAAGTTATCGACTTTGCCAGGGGTGCAATCCAGAATGTCCAAGAATATATCTTCCTTGACACGCTTCAATTCTTAGCTGCGGGCGGCAGAATCTCAAAGACCGGCGCCTTCTTTGGCGATGTCCTTCGTATCAAACCGATCGTCAGCCCCTATCCGGACGGAGCTCGGAAGATCGGGGTGGTGAGAAGCCTCACAGATCAGGTGAAATTCGCCTTCCGTCGTCTTGAACAAAACATTCTAAAAGATCAAAAGGCTACTCTACTTCTCGAGTACTCAGACAACATGGAGTGGCTTGAGGGGGAGATCAAACCGGAGATAGAGCGCAGGTTTCCTCTGGTGCAAGTCATCATACAACCTCTCTCCCTTACGTCTGCTGCCCATATGGGCCCAGGTTCCTGGGGTATTGCCTTCCTCACAGAAAACTCCCAAAAAGGCGCCCGATATGTCTGAAAAATTCTTACGCAGCATGAAAGGTCTTTTGATGCTTGGACTTTTCGGCGTGTTCCTCCTAGGCATCTTCTTTGAACTCCTGATCATCCTTCCGGTCCTCTGGGTCCTCAACAGAATCCTTGGGCCTCAGCCTTGCCGGATGCAGTGGACGATCAGCATCCTCGTCAGCCTGTGGCTCCTCTTGCTGAGAGCATGTGGACTTCTCAAGGTGAGGGAGTTGAAAGGGAAACCCTTCGATGGACCGTGCGTGATTGTTTCAAACCACCCCGGCCTCTTCGACGTGCTCTTCCTGATCCGGGATATCCCGCGCATGTCCGTCATGGTCAAGCAAGCCCTGGCAAGAAAGCTTCCCCTCGGCCCGGTTTTTCGCTCTGCAGGGTATGTCCTCTCCCCTGATTTCGAGCAAAGGGGCCCCTTCCAGTCCATGGACGAGGCCATTGAGAAGATCGACATGGGATACAAGTTCATGATCTTTCCTGAAGCCACTCGATCCCCCAAAGGAGACCTGGGCAGATTCAACGCTGGCCCTTTTATGCTTGCAAGGCTATCCAACGTCCCATTGCAGCCGCTGTTTGTCAGGAACGATCCACCTTTTCTCCCAAAGGAAGACAAATGGTACTTCCCTCCCTCCCGGGTCTCAACCCTCGAGATCGAATTCTGGGAGCCTATGGCCCCTCCACCAGCAGGACAGGAACGGGAGTTTGCCAGGGATCTCGAGGCTCGATATCGGGAGGCGTTGGGCTTGACCTCTAGGAAAACTGCACTGAGCGTAGGGAAAAGAAATGGAACAGGACCACCTTCTTCCAGCTGAACCTCTGATCCCACATCGCCTTCGCATGAGACTCATAGACTGGGTGAGGAGACCGACTCAGAACGGTTTGCAGGCTGAGACCACTGTGACTGAGGCATGGCCTCTGTACAACAACGGAGAGGTGAGTTCCATCGTATGTATTGAACTGGTGGCCCAGGCCATCTCTGCCCTGAGCACATGGCGTCGAGGAGAAGGGGCTGGGCCGCGGGTCGGATTGCTCGTCGGCATCAAAGAAGCGGAATTCTCAAAATCGAGCGTCCCTGTAGGGACCAGACTCAACATCAATATTAACGAGCTTTCCCACGTTGGAGACTATGCCGTGTTTGAAGGCAAAGTAAGATCGGATTTGGACTCCTTCTGTAAAATCATTATTCAGGTGATGGAGCCAGATGAGGAAATCCTATCGAACCTCAAGACCAGGCAGAGAATCTAACGCTGAGAGAAAGAGAGGGAGAGTCGATGCCTATGATGTCTAAACAGATTGCCCTCGTAACGGGCGGGAGCCGGGGGATCGGACGCGCCATCTCATTGGAACTGGCAAAGAGCGGCTCTCACGTGATTATCAATTTCCGCTCCAACATAAAGGCCGCTGAAGACACCCTGGAATTGATTCATCAAGTTGGAGGAAATGGTGAGATCGTCTGTTTCGACATCGCCAACCAAGAAGAAACCGAGCGAAACATTGAAACTCTTCTGACACGTCATGATGCAATCGATATTCTGGTAAACAACGCAGGTGAGACCGCGGACAGTCTTTTTGTCCTGATGTCTTTCGAGGAATGGATGAAAGTGCTCAACACCTCCTTGCAAGGATTCTATAATGTAACGAAACCAGTTCTTATGAAAATGGTCAACAGAAAGCAAGGCTCCATTGTTACTGTCTCTTCCGTGTCCGCAAGACTCGGCCACCGTGGTCAGACGAATTACTCAGCAGCCAAGGCAGGTCTCGAAGGAGCCTGCCGATCCCTTGCCTCGGAGGTGGCTCGTCTCGGTATTCGTGTCAATGTCGTGGCGCCAGGCCTGATTGAAACGGAGATGCTTCAGGCCGCTCCCAGGGAGATGATAAAACAGATCATACCGATGGGTCGGGTAGGCCTTCCCGAAGAGGTGGCCAAGGTGGTTCGTTTCTTGTGTTCTGAGGATGCCTCTTACATTACCGGCCAGGTCATCTCTGTCAATGGCGGAATGATCTAAGAACAGAACGGTAGGGAACGCATATATGCGTTCCCTACTGAGGAAGTTGGATGAAAAGATTCTTTTTTATAACTGTCCTCATAACAATGGGACTTTTCTTCGCCGGAATAGCATCAGCCCAGGATTGGACCTCTCTTAAAGAAACCTTCAGGAACATCCGATCCGTGAAGGCGGAATTCGTTCAGAAGAGATACCTCAAAATCCTAACGAAACCTCTCCTGTCTGAGGGAAAGCTCTTTTTTTACATTCCTGACTCTTTGAGATGGGAGTACCTCAACCCTCTGCGAAGCCTGATGCTGCAGAAGGGGAGTACCGTTCAGATTTACAACTTCTCTGAGGGTGTGTGGAGGCCGGAGATAGGCCAGGCTGTTGAGGCAAGACGGATGGTACTTGCGGAGATCAGTCAATGGTTCCAGGGTCGCTTCGATGAGAGCAAGGCATTCAAGCATCTTTACTCTCCCGGACCTCCTGCGCGAGTCACGATGGTTGCCGGGGAAGGGATCAACAGGTTTATCCAGCGAATTGAGATCGTTCTGTCTGCCAAGCCCGGGGTCATTGATCGGGTGGAGATAGAGGAACCCGGGGGCTCCCGGACCACAATCGAATTCAGGAACGTGGAGATCAATTCCAGCTTCCCTTCAGAGGTCTTCGAGAAACCATGATCCGCAGCAAACGTCTTGATGCCTGTCTTCTGGGATTTCTCGTCCTGTCGATCGGGTGTGTCTCCCCTCCCAAGAAAACGCTGGTCCCAGGCTCACCGGATGATCTCCCAGGCTGCTATGCCATCTTCCCTAGAGAGCCCTGGGAGTCGGTGCATCGGATTGAGGCGACCGTCAGAGGAGGAGGTTCTTCTTCGCTGCTTGGAGTCACCAAAGGCGAACCATCGGAGCGCAGGCTTCAGAGCCTCTTGCTCACCCCTGAAGGATTCATCCTGTTTGATGCAGAACTCTCGGAAGGTGGAATTGCTGTCCGAAAGACAGTGGCCCCCTTCGATTCACCGGCCTTTGCCAGAGGACTGATGGAGGATGTGTCTCTCCTCTTTCTCCCTCCACAGGTCAAGCCTATAGCATGGGGGAAGGAAACGGACGGGACAATCATTTGCATCTGGGAAGACCGCGACGATTTTCGTACGGAGATTTCGGGATCGATGGAGAGCGGTTGGCGAATCCTGCGCCAGAATAAAAAGGGAAAGGTCATAAAGGAAATCGTCTTGAACGGACCCTTTGTCAACGGTCTCGCTTCTCGCGTCGAACTCCGCGCATTCAAACCAACGCCATACAGACTCCGAATGATTCTCGTCCAGCCACTTCCTTAAATAATTTTTGTTGAAGTTACCATTCAAAATGAGTAGAGTTTGATCTTTGGGGGGTTACCGTGAAGCTTTTGCCGACCATGAACAGGTTGCTCATCATTGTTTTGTCGGTTATCCTTCTTCCCCTGAGTTGTAGCTCCCTGCATCCAGATCGACCCATACTCAAAAAAGGAGATTTTCCAGGTGCGGTAACGGCTCTCGATACAATCATCAGGAATAACCTCAAGCGGCACCGGATCCCCGGCGCCGCCGTGGCCCTGGTGCATGAGGGCAGGGTGATATTCTCGCAATGCTATGGGTATGCGGATACCGAGAAAAAGGTCCCCATTACTGAAGACACCTATTTCATGGCCGGCTCCCTGACAAAATCCTTTATGGCGCTGGCCGTCCTAAAATTGATAGAAGAGGGTAAAATCGATCCTCATGCCGATATAAGAAAATATATCCCCGATTTCTCCATCAGAAACCTTTATGACGGTGAAGTCCCTATCACCGTAAACCATCTTCTCTCGCATACGTCGGGACTCATGATTGATTATTATGTGCGCTTTAACCGTGAAAGAAAACATTCCAATGCTGATCTTCTTTCGCAATTACGGAAGGAATATCTCTGCTTTAAGCCGGGTTCTGCCTTCAAGTATTCGAATATCGGATACCGGCTTCTCGGCATGATGATCGAACAAGTAACCGGTGAGCGATTTGAAGGCTATCTCGAGAAAGAAGTTTTCAAACCCCTCGGCCTGAACAACTCAGCCTTCCAATATACGGCTGATATGGCCCTTCACATGTCTAAGGGTCACAATGGGGATACGGAAACCTCTCAGATTGACAATGAAGACAAGTCTGCCAGCGGCCTGTTCAGCACGCTGAAGGATCTGACCGCATTCTTGAAATTTCTCTCCTGTAGCGCCGCCGAGTTACCCGGGGGAATCAATAATCGCAAAATTATCGATTTGATAATAAAGAACGCCGATCCCGCGATCGATACATTTTATGACAGTAAAAACATATACTCTTCTGGATGGTATTTGAATTCCTATCAGTTCAGCGGCGCCCATGCGGTACTCTCCAGCAGCGGAAATATCAACGGCTTCTCCACTGCAATAACGTACATCCCTGAAGAAAGACTCGGGATAGTCATCCTGACGAATTCATCTCTCGGATGGGAAGCCAACACGGATATCATCGCTCGGGGCCTCCGCGGTTTGATAGATGTCTGCGGTGATCCGGAAACCCGCAGGACGGATGGCGAAAATCAAAAAAATATCGAATCAACGACAGAATATGAGGCGTTGTGCGGACGGTACGTGGGTTTTGGTCCCATCGTCGATATTTTTCAGAAGAAAAACAAATTATACGCAAAGCTTAAAGGCCCTGCGGCTCTGCTTATCCCCGAAGGTGATGGCGTTTTCAAACCGGTTCTCCGAATCCTCTTTATGGATATTGATGTGGCGCGCTTTACCGATTATGAAAGTATACGGTTCAGATTCAGCAGCAATCGGCAAGGCGAAAAATTCCTCTATATGGAAGCACATGTAGGTGAATCGACGTTCTCAATGCCCCTTCATCATACTCGAAAGAGCAATACCCCTAAGACTTACGGCCGCTATTATGGCACGTGGGCTTTAGATGAAAATGAGCCTTATCCGAATATTCTGAAGCTCTATCTGCCGTCGAATCGACTAACTGTTTTCGAAAAAGACGGATGGCCCACGATTAAAATTAATACCTGGATGGGTGAAGGACTGTTGCTGCTCGAACCGTTATCAGAAGACCTGGCGCGTATCGCTGGCTCGGGGGAAATTGTTTCACTGCATGATGATACGGTGAATTATATCGGGCTTTGTTTTGGGAAAGTTCGGTGAAACGGCCCGGAACTTCGGGCCAACCTTAACCTTTGGGTTTAGGTAATGAAATCGGAGGGAATGATGATTCAACGCACAGCGATGTGGATAAGTAGACTGACCTTGTATACCTTCCTGCTTACGGTAGCCCTTACTGCCGCCGCAGCCCCACGAATCGAGACCGGTTTTTTGGATCGCAAGGTCACACTGGGTAGCGTGGCCTATCGCTATCAGGTATACGTCCCAGTTGATTACGTCCAAGGGAAGCTTCACCCAATGGTCCTTTTCCTGCATGGTGTCGGAGAGGGCGGAGAGGACGGTCTTCTTCAAACTCAAGTTGGCTTGGGACCAGCGATTCGCCAGGCCCGTGAACGGTTCCCGTTCCTCGTTGTCTTCCCTCAGGCCCGTCACAACCAGTTCTGGGTAGGCGAGATGGCCGCCCTGGCGCTCAAGGCATTGGATCGGACAGTCGAGGAATTCAACGGCGACCCGCAAAGGCTATATGTCACTGGGATCTCCATGGGCGGCCACGGGACATGGTGTGTCACAGCACGTGCATCGGGTAAGTTTGCCGCAATCGTTCCAATTTGCGGTTTCGTCAATGTCAAGCGGCCCGACCTGCCAGCAGAACGTAAAGCTTTCGTTCCAAAGGATTTTCCGTTCGTCAATTCGCCAGATCCTTACGTGGCTGTCGCATCCCAGATCTCAAAGGTGCCAGCATGGATCTTCCACGGTGGCGCAGATCCTGTGATATCACCCGACGAGTCGAGAAGGATGTTTCAAACGCTCAAAGCGTCAGGGTTCGACGTGAAGTACACCGAGTACGACGGCGTAGGGCACAATTCGTGGGACAAGGCTTACGCCGAGCCCGATCTTGTGCCGTGGCTATTGTCCCACCGTCGCTCGGGACAATAACGATCGCTTCTTTAGACTATCGGCAACACGGCCGGATTTACATGGCAGTGGCAATTCCAGCTGAGCCGCCGGAAGGACGGAACCTTTTCCGTAACTGCCAAACATTTTTTTTATCATCGGAACCCAGAAGTGGTTCCCCTATTCGACTGAGGGGGGAGAAGACGGTGGATATTACGGTGGCGCGGAGGTGTAAGAAGCGAGGAATCAGTTGGCAAAGGAACGGCGCCAATGCTCTTCTCAAGCTGAGGGTTCTAAAGCTTAACGGGGATTGGGATGCTTATTGGCAAGAGTGGAGAAAAGAATTTCCTCGCTACGCTGCCTCATTCCTTATCACGGAAAAAGAGATGCTTACATAGCCAATAGCCAATGGAGATATTGACAAAAGTTAAAAATTTTCTAATAGTCAGGCTGCTTTTTCTAAGTCATTTTTAAAGGGGGATGGGGTTATGAAAAAGGGAATATTTTTTGGCTTTATGTTTTTCGGGTTGGCTGTCTTCATCATTTCCCCTTATACCGCCCATTCCCAGCTTAAACCCGGGGACCCTATCGTTATAGGCGTTCCAACTGCCCTGGGTTCTATTGAGGGGCGGGACGGCTGGATGGCCATTCAGATGGCAGTGGATGAGATCAATGCAAAGGGTGGCGTAAAGGTAGGCAATACAAAGCATCTCCTCAAGGCTTATTCCATTGATACGAGGGAGCATGAGCCTGGAATCCCGGTGCAAGATGCGTTGACGGCGACGGAGAAACTCATCTTAGAGAAGAAACCTCACGTGATTGCCCTGGGTAATTTTCGCTCTGAGGTTCTGTTGTCGTCAATGGACCTCATGTCCAGGTATAAGCTGCCCTACATTTGTTCCATCGCCATGACTCCGATAATGCAGAAGAAGGTTTCAGAGGACTATGAGAAATATAAATATATCTTCCGAAATTGCATGAGTGCTCCTTACCTTTCTGCGTATTTATGTGGGATCATGGGGTTTATAAAAAAGGAATTTGGTTTCAACAAGTCCTACATTATCACTCAAGACGTGTTGTGGGCTAGGGGGACTGGTCAAGGATTAGAGAAATGGTGCAAGGAGAATAGCTGGGAAGTTATCAGTTTTGATAGTTATGCTACGGGTTCTTCTGATTTTTCCCCATCCCTAATGAAGGTTAGGGCTCAAAAAGCCCAGGTAGTCGTACCGATATTCGACATGCCTCAAGGCAGTATCTTGCTAAAACAGGCTCGCGCAATGGAAATTCCCGCTCTGCTTGCTGGTTCTATAGCCCCGCTGGCCTCTGAGAATGCCTGGGAAGTTTTCAAAGGAGAAGTAGAGGGGATGGTCAATATGCAATTTGAAGTTGGGGCAGTTCCATTAAAAGCAGTACCCAAGTCAGTCGCTTTTAATGAGAATTTCGGTAAAAAGTGGGGAGAAGACGCAAGGAAGAGACTTTCACATCATGGTCCAGGACCAAGTTACGATGCTGTCTATATTATGGCCAATGCGATTGAGCGCGCCAAGACCATTGAACCGGATGCTGTGGTTAAAGCCCTTGAACAAACAGATATGCAAGGAGTCGTTGGAAGAATAAGATTTACCAAGGATCATCAGGTCGTTTATGGTTTTGATCCTAAAGAGACGGCTCTTGGGTGTGGTTTCCAATGGGTGAAGCCTGGGAAAAGAATGGTTATCTTCCCGGCGGTCGTTGCAGAAGGGAAGATTGAGCTTCCTCCTTATATGAAATGACCAAGATAGAGAGGCAAAAATTAGAAACATGAAAATTGACTTCCCTTGGGCATTCCTGCGAAAGCAGGAATCTTTTTTTATAATATCTGAGTTCCCGTTCGCACGCCGCGCACTGAAGCGCTTTTGCGCACAAGCACGGGAATAACAGAATCGTATGAGAGAGGAGAGACGATTTTTTGATGAAAGATCGCCTTCCTGCTGAAGCCTTCCTCATGCATGTTTCTACCAGAAATCGTTAGTCGTTAACCTTCAATGAAGGTAAAGACTTGCAGGTGTTATTTACAGGACATCACCAATCTTTGAACTGGCGATGAAATGAAGTGACGATCAGGGCAAATAAGATCTCAACTCCAAAGAATTTCAGAGAGTCACAGAACTCCGGGGAAACCATTGTGATGCTTTCGCGGCAGCCGATTTTCAAACGTCATCGAAGGTGATCAGAGTGATCACATGTCCGTTCCCTTCGGCGTGCCGGGCAGGATAAGTCTTTTCTTGATACCTCATCACCCCTTCTTCTTCACCCAACCTAACTACCTCTACTTCTCGAATAGCCTGAAATAGATGGAGACCTAATGCCTTGGCTGCTGCCTCCTTGATGGTCCATGCGCGAGTGGCGGCCCTCTCCGGGCCCAAACCGGATAGCGAAATAAGGTCCCTTTCCCTGGGTGACATGAAGAGATGTCTCGTCCTTATCGGTTTCTCTGAAACCATCTCAAGGTCAACACCAATCGGATACCTGTGCGCAACTGCTGCTACCAGCCGGGCACAATGGGAGACCGAGCAATAGATTCCGCTCTCGCCGAGGCAGGGCCTTGCGCCATCTGGGCCAAGGGTCTCAATCGCTTGATCAGGCCTGTCTTCTTCTGCAAGATTAAGTTGGCGGGCGAGTCTCTTCAGAGCGACTCTCGCCGCAGTAAATCCTCTCCGCCTTCGTGGACCCATTCTCACCGCCCTTGCCGTTTCGCGCGGGGTGAAGAGATGATCCTCAACAGGAGAAATGGTTTCCATATCGAGGAGTATCATTCCAAGACATGCCAACTGTAGCCGTTCGATCCCAGGCCAAATGAGGGAATCGTTCGTAAGGGAAGAAGCAGAAATGGAGTTTAGACCTATTTGATTCAAGGCCAAAAGAAATCAGCCTCCTTGGTAGAATGATAGAAATGATAGCGACACAGAAGGTTGCTGTCAAGATCACTCAGCGATTACCCCGTCAGCGGTCGCAATTGAAAAAGTATTTATGTTATGCTAATTTTAGTTGCCGCTTTGGATGCGCACGTTTTAATACAATGACATTAAATAAAGGGTCATTGCGAGGAGTGAAACGACGAAGCAATCTCGTATTTATGGACTGAGATTGCCACGCTCCCCCACTAAGGCGGGATCGCTCGCAATGACGAAGTAAAGGTATTTAATCCGTTTGTGTTGGTCCTTACTGGAATTTATTTGTGAGAAGAATGGCTCAATCTGTTTCGACCAGTATTACAATGAAAGTGCCTTATCACGATGTAGACCTGATGCGGATCGTCTGGCACGGGAATTACTTAAAATACTTTGAAGTGGCTCGGCAGGCACTTTTTAGAGAATACGGCGTGGACTTACAGCGCTACATGGAGGAGACGAGGTACGTATTTCCGATCGTCCGCTCTACGATCAAGCATCTCTGGCCTTTGAGGTTCGATGATGAGTTTACTTGCACGGCAGTGCTCAAGGAAGCTCGCGTCCGGATCATCTTGAATTTTGAGATAAAGTTAACCTCTAACGGAAGACTCTGCGCCAAAGGGTGGACGGAGCAGGTAGCGGTTCTATTGCCGGAGATGGAAATGGTCTTTCAGATCCCTGAGGAAATCCAGAAGGCTTTCTACGGGAATGAACGGCTGAAATAACAACAGCGCGTATGCGGGAAATTTCATAAAAATGGGAAATCAAAGAAGAGTTGTCGTTGTCGGCATGGGGATACGGTCTCCGATTGGCAATACCCTCGGAGAATTCGTAAAATCCCTCAAGGAGCGCCGAAGCGGCATATCCGTCATGCCCGAGTGGGACGGTATAAAGAATTTACGAACCCGTGTGGCCGGATTGTGTCATATTGACGGCGAGGAAGAATCTATTTCTCGGCAATACCGGCGAAGTATGGGCAGGGTGGCCCTGCTCGCGGCCCTCTCGGCCATTGACGCAGTGAAGGCATCCGGACTCAGCGAAAGTGAAATTGCTTCCCAAGCCTGCGGCGTCTCTTACGGATCTACCGAAGGGAGCGTCAGGAGTCAAATGGAATATATCGGTAACATGATTCAGAACCGCTCCCTTGAAGGGATACCTCCATCCTGGTACTTGAAATGCATGAGTCATACGTGTGCAGGCAATCTCTCCATTTTATTCCATACGAGAGGGCCTTTCATAGCGTCCTGCCCGGCCTGTGTTTCGGGTTCCCAGGGCATAGGATTTGGTTATGAGGCGATCAAGGCCGGGAGGGCGGACATCATGATCACAGGCGGAGCAGATGAGGTCGACATTCTCTCTGCCGCCGTGTTCGACCTGATGCTGGCCACATCCTCGAATTACAATGACCGGCCGTCAGAAACCCCCCGACCCTTCGATGAAAAGAGGGATGGCCTGGTCGTAGCCGAGGGAGGAGCAACGTTGATCCTTGAGGAGTACGAGCGGGCCAAGAATCGAGGCGCCCCTATTTTAGGTGAGATTGAAGGTTTCTGGACGAACGGAAGCGGTATACATCTCACAAACTCGGATGCCCGGTCTATGGAAGAGTGTTTGCTCGCTGCGCTAAAAGACGCCGGACGCAGCCCGGATGAAATCCAGTATGTGAACGCACATGCAACCGGTACGACCCACGGAGACGAAGTGGAGGCAACGGTTATCAACGAAATCTACGGGCCGGGTGTCCCGACCGCCTCCCTCAAAGGCTACCTGGGGCACACCATGGGGGCCTGCGGAGCGATTGAGGCCATTGCCACTCTTCTCATGATGCGAGAAGGCTTCATTGCTTCCACATTAAATCTTGAGAACCCCGACCCAGCCCTGCCGCGATTGAACCACGTGATCGGTGAACCTTGGGAGCGACGTTTCCGTCTTGCTGCAAACAATAATTTTGCCTTTGGCGGAGTCAACACCTCATTAGTTTTGAGTTCGGTCTAAGAGGAAGGTTTATAAAGCAGAAGACTTTTCTAACGGGGTTTACTTCCGTAGTCTTGAGGGAATCAAGATCCTTGTGGCGACCAGCCTGGCAAAGGTCTTAGTGTTACGCCAGAAATCAAGCCATGGCCGGAAATGGGAGACCCTCTCCTCACGAGGCCCATAGATGGCATGCACAGGCGCCTCGATGATGGGAATCCCGCGCCAAACTGCCAGAACCAGAACCTCCACCTCAAACTGGTATCTCCTGGCCCTGGTCCCAAGGCGCAGGGTTTCAGGAAGGGGATATACCCGAAATCCGGACTGCGCATCGGAAAGCCATCTCCCGCATGAGGTCCAGACCCAGAAGTTGGCGAATCTTCTGCCCCAGCGGCTGGTCCAAGGTACATTCCCATTTCCCATCCCTACCCGTTTCCCTATCACCAGGGGGCGCTGCCCTTCCGGGACTGCGCGGATCAGGGAAATCAGGGAAAGAATATCTTCCGGATCGTGCTGTCCGTCGGCATCAATCGTGATCGCCCAGTCCGCGAACTGGAGAGCTGCGGCAAACCCTGTAAGCAAAGAAGCTCCCTTCCCCTGATTCCTCTCATGGTGTATCACTGTGACACCAGAAAGGGAAGCGAGGATATCAGGAGTGGAGTCTGTCGATCCATCATTCACCACAATCACAGGCAGCCGGAGCCGGAGACATTTTTCGACGACCCCACGCAGCCGTGTCCCATGGTTATAAGCAGGGATGACAATGGCACACCGAAGAGGTATATCCATGAGATGAGAAATCCTGGAAGTACAATGTTTACTTAGGAGGGGTCCTTAAGCCGTAGATTACTGAATTTCAGGAATATTTGCAAGGATAAACAGGTACCCAGATCCCGATTTAGAGAAGAAAATGCTTTTCTCAGGCTGTCTTTGCGAGCGCCTGAAAGGTGCGTGGCAATCTCATTGAATGAAGGGAGAGATTGCTTCACTTCGTTCGCAATGACAACTTTCTAAATCGGGATTTGGGGGAGGGGTAAAAGTATTTGTCGTATGCAGGCGTTAAAGGAGTGGTTGGCGGATCGACTTTCTAAAATGCTGCTCTGCTTTCTTGACGGCGGGCCAGAGGCCGAGATTCATCGGCCCGAAGATGATCAGGCTTCTTTTGATATGAAAGGGGTTGAAGACTCTTTTCAACATAGACGGAAGGGAATAAAAAAACCGATTCACTTTCCAGAACCCTTCCTGAAGTTCTTCGACAGTCATTCGTTTGGGTTGAAAGACCACTGTCGCCATATCGTATTTCGACCAATCCTCGGTCAGAAGCCTTGCCTCCTGTTTCAACCGTTGATAGATCCGAGTCCCAGGGAAAGGGGTGAGAAGAGGAAGGAACGCCCCTTCCATTCGGTTTCGTTCGGCAAACTCCAAAAAATCATCAAACACCGAGGGATCATCGTAGTCATAGCCAAAGACAAAGGAACCATAGACTCCGATGCCGGCGTCGTGGAGTCTTTGGATCCCATTCTCGTAGGCTTCAATTCGGTTGATGCGCTTTCCCATGAGGTTTAGGTTTTCTTCACGAAGGCTTTCGAACCCAATAAAGAGCCCGTGGCATCCGGCCTTGGCCATCAGGGAAACCATTTCTTTATCCTCCGCAATGTGGATGGGTCCCTGACTTACCCAGCGCAGTCGATAATGGGACAGCATGGTGAGAAGCTCTTTGGCATGCGAGAGGTTTCCAACCAGATTATCGTCTACGAAGAAGATATAGGCTTTTGATCGCTCCAGGGATTGAATCTCTTTCTCAACTTCGGAGACCGGCCTCATCCGATAAGACCTCCCGTGAAGAGCCGTCACCGAGCAGAACTCGCAATCGTAAGGACATCCCCTTGTGGTCTGAACCAGATTGTGAAAGAGGTACCCCCTGGTGGGAAAAAGATCCCTTCTCGGAATGGGAAGACGGCTTAGATCCGTTCTCTCCTTCTGACGATAAAAAGGCTTCATCGTCCCTTTTTCAGCATCTTCCAGAATTTCGCTCCAGACCTCATCGGCCTCGCCGATGGCCACACTATCGGAATGGGCTTTAGCCTCCTCGGGAAGCCAGGACGCGTGGATACCCCCTACCACCACCTTCTTCCCTCTCCTGCGAAATTCATCCGCAATCTCGTATCCCCTCGGCGCCAAAGGAGTGATGGCAGTGATGGCGACCAGATCTACCTCCTGGTCGAAATCGATCTCCGCGAGGCTTTCATCAATGATGCGGAATTGATAATGCGAGGGCGTCAGCCCCGCGAGAAGGGAAGACGAAAGCAGGGGAAATTTGAATGCGATGACGTCCCAGAAGCTGTTCTTCGGCCACCTCGGAATAATAAAAGAAATCTTCATTCCAGCTTCTTCCCTTTTAGGAATTGGGCCAGCGGCTTAATCTCCACTCCCTCCGGAGCGTCCCACTCGAACGAGTTCTCAGGCAGGGGTCGGTTGACGGAGATTTCCTTCAATTTCATATCCAGGCGGGTCTCCTTCTCCGGCATCTCGATCCGAATTCGGTTTGGGACCTCGCTGCCTTCAGGCTTTTCTGTAGAGATCCTGATATTCGCCTTCGCGATGAGATCTCTGAACTCGGAAATCTCTCCGGTATAGACTCTATTTTGTAGGGGACTGAAAACGAGGAATTCGCCGCCCCGGTAAAGGATATCAAAGACACCCATTCCAAACGGGTGATAACCCAGGATGCGAAGTTTATCCGGTTTTTCGTAGTAGACGAGTCCGTTGAGAAGGAACTTGTACTCCTGACCTTTTCTCACGGTGTCAACACGAATCGAGGCCTTGGCCTGAAGAGATTCTACGGAGGAAAAGGCTTCCAGAAGTTGAGCCATGGGATCCTTAACAGGAGGTGCCTCGACGGAAGGAATCCTCACCATCTTCTTGGCACACCCTGCGAGAAAGAGCACCATTAAAAAGAGACTCAGAATCACAAACCAGGTTTTTCGGGTCATTTCTCTATTCTCCTTTTTCAAGCCTGTTCAACACGGCTTCTGCAGTCAACTCACCCGAGGCGACCACTCCTGCAATCCCTCCTCCGGGAGAGGTCCAATGCCCGGTGAGATAAAGATTTGGGATGGGAGCGGTCCGGGGAAGACGATAAATCCCGGATTGCCTTGGGATCTGTGCCCATCCATAGGCTGCCCCCCATCGATTTCCGGTCCACTGCTCAATCGTCTTCGGGGTGGTCTCTATCTTAACCAGGATCCTCCTCTCGAGATTGGGGATGAAGGCCGATGCCTTCTGGATAAGCCTCTTGGAGAGCTCATCTTTTGTTTTACGATCCCAACTTGGGCTGAAACCATAGGAAACCTTGCAGCTCAAGCAGAGTGTACTCTTCCCCGCGGGTGCATGGGATGGGTTGACGTTCGACGGAACGAGGAGGTAGAATGGAGCCTTCTCAGAAATCCGATTCTCATAAAGGAAGTCAAACTCCTTCTCGAGTGAATCTCCAAAAAAAATTTCATTATTCGAAATGGGAAGCTCGCCCACGTCTCCTTCGATCCCTAAATAGAGGATAAAATACGAAAGAGAAGGTCTCATCCCCTTTAACTTTGACCGAAAGCCAGCTGGAATGTGGTTCTCTCCGATGAGGTCCGAAAATGTGTGATGGGCATCGACATTGGAAACAACGACCTTTCCCGTCATCTCCTGGCCATTCTTCAGCCGCACACCGATTGCCCTTTTCTCATCCATCAGAATTTGTTGAGCCTCATGACCCGTCAAAATTTCTCCTCCCATCCTTACAAGGACCTCTCCCATTTTCATCGGGAGCTGTTCCACCTTTCCATCAACACAAGACACCCCATGACTAAAATAGGACATCTCAATTCCCGCCATCCCCACTGCCGAGATTTCCTCCGGGGGAAGAAGCGCATAAGAGCTTCGTATCGAAAGAAGCGTCTTCAAGAAGGGATTGGAGATAAATTCGTCGAGAAGTTCTCCATAGGTCTTATCCTTATACCGTGACAGATACGGATACCGAGAGAGAAAGGAAGAAGGCTTAAACCAATTAAGAGAGGATCGAAGGCTCGAAAATTCTTCAAAGATTTTTTCCAGGGCCGCATAAACCTCTTTAATCCCTTTTTGCTCCGCAGGGAAAAGCGAGGATAGGTTTTCGATGTGGGTTTCCATTCTGGAGGATTGGATCACTCTTTGATCCGGAAAGTAATATTCTCTTGCGGGCTCGAGAGAAATGAAACGGACTTGATCCAAAAGGTTCAATTGCTTCAAGACTCTCCATACCCTCCCGCCCTCTTGGCATTCGCCCAATGATTGCACTGAGAGGTCAAACAAAAATCCTTCTTTTTGAAAAGAAGTACAGCAGCCGCCCACCTTCTGATTCTTCTCGATCATCACAACCTTCAAACCCTTTTGAGCGAGAAGACAACCGCACGTGAGCCCTGCCATCCCTGCTCCAATGATGACGATATCCGCATCAGACATGACTCAAAAGTATAACACAGCGCTTAAGCCTTCGTCGAATTCCCCACCCTTTGCAATGATTAAGTAGCTCACAACCCTCAATCGTTTTACAATACGTTTTCTGAGGTCTGATATGGCCCAAAACAGCAAATTTATTTCTGGCGTTGTTCCTCCGGCAGTGCGATCAGGGCCTGCCTGGTGGTTCGTCTTTCAACAGAGTAAACTCCTCGTTTATCAGGAACCTTCTCCGGTAAGCCATCCTTGCCTTGTTGATTTAGGAGAGTTAGGCTTGGCAGCACTATCCGAGCACTACCTGGGCCGACTCGACGGTCGGCCTTGCTATGCTGCCGAAATCGCTGAAGGAACGAATCCGCCCGCGGGCATGATCTTCGAAGGCTTGCGCCGTTTGTACGGCTCTTTGGACGAAGACCTGTTCTGGATCGCAGCCCGGGCAGTTCAAATTGTGGATTGGCACAGGACGAACCGTTTTTGCGGCCGGTGTGGAGTTCCGTTGAATATGAAAAACACGGAACGAGCAAAAGAATGTCCCCAATGCGGTCTGCTTTATTTTCCCCGTCTGGCCCCGGCAATCATTGTGCTTGTCCAGCGAGGCGACCAACTGCTTCTGGCCCGATCCCGTCACTTTATGGAAGGGATGTACAGCGTCCTTGCCGGATTTGTAGAACCAGGTGAGTCTCTGGAGGAGGCCGTGGCGCGAGAAGTCAGGGAAGAGGTGGGAATTGAGGTCAAGGACGTTCACTATTTCGCGAGTCAGCCCTGGCCTTTTCCCCATTCGCTCATGATCGGTTTTACAGCCACTTACGCCGGCGGTGAGATTTCACTCAATGATGACGAGATCGAAAATGCCAGCTGGTTCAAGGTTGACAACTTGCCGCGTATTCCCGGGAAAATCAGCATTGCTCGCAAGCTCATCGATTGGTTCATAGAAAAACAGTTAAAGGGACGGGATAAGCCCTCCGAAAGATAGGGAGTGCGTCTGATTGGACTTAAATCGACTTTTCACAATTGGCTGGAAAATTGTCCGTCATCCCCCTCTCCCCTGGCGGGAGAGGGCGGGGGTGAGGGGGGACATATCACCATCACCCCCACCTTATTCCTCCCCCATCAAGGGGGAGGATAGTCCTGGGCAATTTTCGTCGGTCGTGCTTGCACGCTGGAGTGACTTGTCTCCTGAGGACGTGGCCTCTCCAAGGCTTCTTCAGGTGAAGCTTCCTGCGGTTAGGTGTTTCGGCAGGCAGGCGTGAGTAACGAGCCCGTGGTGAACGACTATCGGGTTTTGTCTTTGGGGTCTGCTCCGTCTGCTACGACGCCGTAGACATTGTAGGCGGGAGGCGTACCTCTTTTTTCGGCGGAGATGGTTATCTCTTTGTAAGGCGGACGAGACTTCCGATGATGAGCGATGAGCGCTTTCACCACATCCCATCCCACCTTATTCTGTTTCGCCATTTCAGTAATCTCCTCCAGGGCTGTTCGATTATCATAGGCCGAAGATCGATAAGGCCTGGGCATAATCAGGGCGTCGTAAATGTCGCTCACAGCGATGATTTCCGTTAACGGATCCTCAAGGGGGATACCTCGTGGATATCCCGAGCCATCCCTCCTTTCATGATGATCAAGGGCCACCGCAGAGGCGAGGTACCGGAAGTCCTTGTAGTAATAGCTGAGCAGCACATAGCCCGCTGCCGCATGATGCTCTAAGAAACCCCGCTCCGGTTTGCTGAGAGGCGTTGTCTTCTTAAGGATGTGCAAGGGGACGCAAATCTTACCAATGTCGTGGGTAGGGCCGGCGGCAGACAGCCGGGTACGCTCCTGGTCGTCCGGTATCAAATCCTTTGCCAAGAGGGTAGACAAGGCAAACACCATGAGAATATGGGTATAGGTGAATAAGTCACGCTGCTTAAAGTAGTCCAGCGACTGCAGGATGGGAATTGGAAAACGAACCGTTTCGAAAAGGTTGAAGAGACCATCGATTTCTTTTCTCTCCTGAAAAATGGTCACGTAGGGGGGGAAGCTGAGAAAATCTAAACAGTCTTCTTGAATCGAACCATACAGTAGGAGGGGATATGTTTGATAGGAAACCGCCCTGTGTGAATCGATAACGATGTTTAACGTTTCCTCCGTCACAAGGGTCCCGGCGGGGAACAGTGATTGATTATCGAGGGTTTGTATCGGATGCTGTAGAGTCAATTCTGGCATAAGGGAAGACCTTGGGTCGATAACTTATCATTGTGAACAGATGGCTGTCAATATATTTTAAAAAAGTGTTTAAAAAAAGACGATCCGGACGAAAAAGGGATAATAAATCCATCATTGATAGAGAGGGAAAATGGCGTGGCGTTATAACCTACACCTTAGGGTTAAACCTCTCTTACTGCTGCGAACAAAAAATAGAGTCTTCCTTTTTCGTAAACTTATTGGTATATTAAGCAAAATGGCTCGTATCCTTTTGGCCCTGTTTTCCATTGCCATTATCTCTCTCTGTCTGGGTCAGGTGACCCCTTCCAAGGCCCAGGAAACAGGCACGCTTTCAGTGACGACCACGCCCGTGAGCGGGGCCATCTACGTTGACTACGTTTTTATGGGCACAAAGTTTTGGAGTGGAAACTTGAGCGCTGGATTCCACGCGGTATCATTTGGCGATGTCGATGGATACATCGCACCATCCCCGCAAACCGTTACGGTCGTTGCAGACCAAACGTATTATATCGTCGGCGCTTATAGAAAATTGCTCTCCTCGCAGAGATGATATCGATTCCGGGAGAAACAATCGTGGTCAAGAGAATTGCAGAAAAGGAGGCGCGAACATGGCAAGATTGAACGAAGTGGTGGTCGTAGATGCAGTACGGTGTGCTATCGGCAAGTCGGGGCGGAAGGGAATGGAGAAAGGCGGCCAGCTCTGCCAGGCATCCGCTCAGGATCTCATGGCCAACACACTCCGGGGTTTGCTGAAAAGGGTTCACACTCGGTGCCCGAAGTTCGATGAAGCGCAAATCGAGAACGTCGTCATTGGATGCCTGAGCCAGATCGGGGAGCAAGGTATCAATATTGGCCGCATCGCGTCACTCCTTGCCGGTATCCCCAAGGAGGCGGCGGGTTGTACAGTGAACCAATACTGCAATGCGGGCCTCAAGGCCATCAACATCGCTGCACACGAGATCATGGTGGGGGAGGGAGACGTCATGATCTGCGGAGGCGTGGAGATTATGTCCCATTTCGGCATGATGTCCGACGTTCAGGTGGCCATGGATGCCAATTATCCGGTCCGTTTATCGCCTCGTCTCGCGGAGATCGGCATGCTGGTACCTCAGGGGGTTTGCGCCGAGATGATCTCAGCGGATCAGGGGCATACCCGAGAGGACCTGGAGCGCTTTGGCATGTGGAGCATGCAGAAGGCGGTCGAGGCCGAGCGGAAGGGGTGGTATGCGGATCACATCATACCCTACGAATTCACCTGGGAGGGTGTGACCCGAAGAGTAGAAAAGGATGAGGTCCTTCGGCCAAAGGCAGTTGCAGATCCGGAGGCGTACCTTCGAGATCTCCTGGCGCTTCCCACTCCGTTCAAGGAAAACGGAATCGTCAGCCCCGGCAACTCATCGCAAATTGTGGATGGGGCCGCAGCGGTCCTGCTGATGAGCGGGGCCAAGGCTGAGACATTGGGAATTGAACCCCTTTGCAGAATCGCGGCGTGCGCCGTGGCAGGGGGCGAACCGGTGCCCATGCTCCTGGCGCCGATCCCGGCTGTGAGGAAGGCTCTCAAGCGCGCCGGCAAGTCCATCGATGACATGGACATTATCGAGCCCAACGAGGCATTCGCCTCGCCGTTGCTACAGTTTGCAGACGAGCTGGGCTACGACCGCCTCGATCCCAGGGTGAATCCGACGGGTGGCGCCATTGCGCTGGGCCATCCGATTGGTGCCTCAGGGGCCATCTACTTCGGCGAGATGGTACACCACCTCAAGCGCACAGGCGGCAAGGCCGGCGTCCAGATGATCTGCGGTGGGGGAGGAGTCGGCATCGCCACGGTGGTGGAGGCAGTTTAATCGCCGCACCGGTGTTTCAAGGCTGTTAGTGTTTCGAGTTCTTTGATCAGAAGGCGTCTACATATTAAAATCATCGATTTGGCATAAAGAAATGCTTCACGTATATTTTTTTAACTTTTCATGAGCAAAATTGAAGGCACCGACAGTTAGACTAGTTCGAATAATAAGAAGAGGTGCTCGATGGAAACTAAGAAATGTGCTTTGTTTGTTTGCCTGTGTATCGGGTTTGCCCTTTTGGCAATCACCGGGACGGTATGGGCCGCCTACAAGGAACTGGAGAACGAAAAGATTGCAGTAAAATTCGAAAGGGAGGTAGAGCGAGGCGGCTACAAAGTGGCCACCACGCAAGAATTGAAAGGTTGGCTTGACCAGAGGAAAGATATGCTGATAGTTGATACCATGCCGGCGGACAATTTTAGAAAGCAGCACATCCCCGGTGCCGTCAACTTTGAAATTCAGAGACCGGAGTTGACGCAGATGACCGACAAGATGCGGGCTGACTTCGAAAAACTACTTGGACCCAACAAAGATCGGACGATAGTCTTCTATTGCGGATTTACCGAGTGCGAACGGAGTCACAATGCAGCCATGTGGGCGACGAAGTTTGGCTACAAGAACGCTTACCGGCAGCCTGGCGGCATAAAGGGCTGGTTTGAAGCAGGTTACCCGGTAGAAAAGTCACAGTAGTCACTGGGCTAGGCTGGACAATCTTCTATAGAGCTAACTACTTTAACTTATTCTTCCTCCATTTCACGATGAAGGATACCGTTCAAACCACAGCGAGATATTCGACCCCCCATTCGAGCAGGCATTAAGTAATGCAGATCTTATCTCCTTTTTCTTCGGCTGACCGAGGACCACGTTCAAATCGCATTGTGGGTCGAGATGCTCTGTTCCGATGGTTGGCGGAATCATTCCATGATAAAGGCTCAACGCCAATCCGCAAGCCCTGATTCCTCCCGAACCGCCGAACTCTCCGAGCATCGATTTAAGGCTGCTGACAGAAATCTCTTTTGTCCTCTTCCCAAAGACCTTTCTGATCGCAAGGGTCTCTCCTCGATCGAGGTCCGGGGTGGAATTAGCCGCCGCAGAAACATAATCAACGGTAGGGAGCTCTTGGCCGGATAAAGACATTGCCCTGGCAATCGAATCTCCCTTGACATCATATCGAAGAAGTCCACCCGTGCTTCCCGAAAGCCCGGCACCAGCCATTTCAGCATAGATTTTTGCCCCCCTCTTCTTCGCATGCTCCAATGTCTCTAAGACGAGGATTCCACTTCCTTCACCCAGGACAATTCCGTTCCGACCCCGATCAAAAGGCCTCATCCCTTCCACCCCTTTGCCTCTTCCCGGCGATAAAGCCCCAAGCATCGAATAGACATGATAGAGGGGCTCACTCAACTCATCGCCTCCCCCTGCGAAGATGACGTCTGCCCTTCCCTCTTTCAATAAATGATAAGCAAACGTCATGGCCATCTCTGTGGAGGATTCTTTATGCGAGAAAGTGATATTGACTCCCTTAATTCCGTATTCGATGGCACAGTGGCTCGTGATGGCGTTCGGTACAGCGGTCTGAAACAGCAGAGGGGCAGCTCCAAGGGGGCCCTCTTTTAGAAGGGAACGAAAGAATTGGTCCACGGTATCCGAGCTTCCCAAGCCTGTGCCGATTGAAATTCCTATCTGGCTGGAATCCTCTTCCTTTAGGTCGAGACCTGAATCATCCATCGCTAATCGAACGGATGAGACAACGACTTTCCCAATCCGATCCATTCTTCTGAGGTTGGCGGGTTTGATATAAGCTTTGAAATCGATCTCTGGGAGTTGGCCTCCCAATCGAGAACGGTAAGAACTCACATCGAATCCCCGAACCGGCTTAATCCCGGAGATTCCCTGAAGACAATTCTCCCAGAACGTCTCCTTCCCGACGCCGATAGAGGAAACTATTCCCAAACCAGTAATGACAACGCGATGGCATTCTAGATTTCGGATTTCAGATTTCGGATTTTGGATTGGATCTTTATTCCGCAATCCGCAATCCGCATTCCGCATTTGACCGGCTCCTAAAATGCTATCAGTTTTCATCAAACTTCCCAAAGACGAGACAGACATTATTGCCCCCGAAGGCGAACGAGCTTGAGAGGGCTACCCGGACATCCTTTTTAATAGATCGATTGGGTGTATAATTCAGATCGCAGAGGGGATCGGGTACTTCATAGTGAATGGTAGGAGGAATGATTCCTCTCTCCAAGGTCATGACGGTTGCCACAGCCTCAATGCCGCCCGCAGAGCCAAGGCAATGCCCTATCATGGATTTGATCCCGCTGATCGGAATCTCTTTTGCCCTTTCCCAAAAAACACGTTTGATTCCCCTTGTCTCGGCAATGTCATTGAAAGGCGTGGCCGTGCCATGGGCATTGATGGTATCGACCTCCTCCGGGGAGACTCCAGCATGACGGAGAGCAAGGCGTATCACTCTTTCCACGCCTTCTCCGTTGGGCTCAGGCGCGGTGAGATGATAGGCATCCGCACAGATCCCGTACCCTAAAAACTCTGCACGAATCGGGGCCCCCCTTCTTAAAGCATGCTCCAGTTCTTCGATGATCAGAATCCCGGCGCCTTCACCAATGACCAAGCCCCGTCTTCTCTTGTCGAAGGGCTTACAATTTTCGGGATCAACCAGCTTCAAGCTGCTGAATCCGCTGTAGGAGACCTCGCAGAGAGAGTCGCTTCCACCCGTCACCATTACGTCAGCTAAACCCATTTGGATCATCTCACAGGCCACACCGATAGAGGCAGAGCTTGAGGAGCAGACCGTGGCCGTGGTCGTTCGGGGCCCTTGCAGATCTAATTCAATGGCGATGTGGTCTGTCGTAGTGGCCAGGGAATAAGAGATCAGAAGAGAAGGGGAGGCCTTTTTCCTTCCTTGGTAATAGTCTCTAAAATATTTTTCGACCGAGAGAATGCCGCCGGAGCCTGCTCCCAGTACGACTCCTATCCGCTCCTTGTTGTAAGAATCCTGGTTAAAGCGGGCAGATTCCCACGCCTCCCGGAACGCGATCAGGCCGAATTGATCGCATCGGGAAAGGCGTCGAATCTCTTTTTTTGAAAAATGGGCTCCATGGTCAAGATGGGAAACCTCCGCCGCAATCTTCGTCCGGTAGCCAGAAGGATCAAAGACCGTAATCTCCTTTGTCCCGTCTCTTCCTTCAATGAGGGAGTTCCAGAACTCAGGAAGACTATTTCCCACAGCACTGACGACCCCCAGACCCGTGATCACAACCCGCTTCTTCATTTCATGTCCAAGATTTTAATTTGAGAGCCGAGGCCTCACACTCTCTCTTCTTTGAAGGCCAATACGGTTTTGCTCACACCCGAAAAAAGAAACTTTTTACCACTCAGATGGAAAATTATTTCAGCGAAGCTTCCGAAAAGAATGGAGGAGATCCGTTTCCCCAAATCCTCCGGCAGTGTGTACCCTCCGATCGAATGTTGACATTTTTCAAAACCAACTCTCTCTAAACACTGCTGAATCATCTTCGGCGAAAAATCGGAGAGATGAGCAGGTAGATCGTATAAGCGATTCTTAATGCCGAGAAATTGGAGAAGATTTTTGATGGGGGTGGTGTGGGGATACCTCAGCAGGAGGAGCCCTCCCGGCTTTAGGATTCGGTGGCACTCCCTGAGAAAAACCATCGGATGAGAAAGGTGCTCTACGACATAGAAACCTGTGACCGCATCGAAATCATTATCGGGAAGAGCAACTTTTTCCAAAGGACCAGGAAAGATAGTCAGCCCTAAAACATCTCTTGCATAGTCGATCGCTTTTTGAGAAATCTCTACCCCCGCTACCTCCCATCCTCTCTTCTTCATCTCCAACGGAAAAAAACCAAAACCCGTCCCCACATCCAGGAGCCGTCCTTCTCTTCCATATCGCTTTAGCAGATTGGCTGCCCGATGGAAGACAGGTTCCATCATTCTCTTCCATGACTCAATCGAAGGTTCTTCTTCCGGGAGATACTGTTGATAAAAATGAAGGAGGGAACCCATGGTGGGCCGAGGGTTGAGAAAGATAAATTGACATGAGGGACAGCGGACCATCTGGAAGGATCCCTCCCGGTGAAGAGGGTCTCCTCCTGATCCTTCACAGATCGGGCAGTCGATCTCCTCCAGTTCAAAATCCATGTCCACCCTTAGTGATCCCACTCGTTCCATTGCATGAAGAGGATAATGACGGGTTAGAAGGGCGTCCCCCCGATTCGATCCACATCTCTACGGTGCGTGTGTAAAGCTTCCAATGCTCCAGTCTCGATCGTTGCAAGAAATCCAGACATTCCTTGAGGGTATAGGAAGAGCGGATCGATTCTAGAAATCCTCTCCTCGCCTTCGGATATCTTCCGAAAAATGCCCTCCAAAGAAGATTGAAGATTCCGATGAATACGAAAGAGGCATCCCGATGGAAATCAACTATAACAAACGCCCCCCCCTCCTTCAAGGATCGGGCAACCTCGTTGAAGAAGTCCACAGGACGGTCTAAATGGTGGAGCGTGGTAATGCACAGAACAAGGTCGAGCGAATGATCCTCAACAGGCAGGGCGTAGGCCGAGCCTACTTTAAACTCGATTTTGTCGGCCAATCCTGCCTCCTCTGCGTTCCTTCTCGCAATTTCGACCATCACCGGAGAGAGATCGATCCCTTTAAATCGAATTCCCGGAATGGCCTTCGACAAGAAAATGGGGAAGGTCCCTGGACCTGTTCCCACGTCAATAGCCCTTCCGTTCTCAATCCCCTTGGCCAAAACTCGCTTGAGAACCCTCTGGCAAGGAAACCTCCCATATCGCTTGGCCATACGGTTGTAATATTCCGCCAGCTCCTGATCTTCAATAATATCGGGCTCTGTGACTCGTTCTTTCATTCTTCGTCCGCCGGCCTCTTTGCCAGAATAAGAGTTCCCTCGGCGACGGCTTCACCTTTCACCCGGGCCAGAACCTTTACCTTGGCCATACCGGAATATGTGTGCAAAACTTCGGCTTCGATAATCAGTTGATCTCCGGGGATGACCCTTTTTTTCAACCGAAATTCCTCAACCCTCGCCAGGACCGGTATCCCTTCTTCCCTCTCAAATGACGAATGAAAAGCCAGCCCCCCGGTTTGCGCCATCGCTTCCACAATCAAAACCGCCGGCAGGATAGGTTCCTTTGGGAAATGGCCCAAAAAATACGGCTCATCGATGGTGACATTCTTCAAGGCAATTGCCTTCTTTCCCTCTTCGATTTCGAGAACCCGATCGATCATTCGAAACGGAAAAGCATGTGGAAGCTTTTCAAGGATCTCTTTCGTCTCCGACATTTCAACTCACCTTCTAAAACCGAGGTTCTCTGGTAACCTAAGCGTAGTGCGTCATTTCTCAAGCAGTCATTCCCGCCCCGTATCAAGTACGGGGTAGACTCCAGCGGGAATCCAGTTCAGAAACACTGGATTCCGGGTCAAGCCCGGAATGACAAGAAAAGTAAAGGGATTTACGTAAGAAAGTGTCAGACGCACCACACTAAAATAGAGCCAATATTTTAAAGATTCCATTCGCGATCCCCATGATGATGAAAATCCCGATGAAGGAGCCGGTCATCAGGAGAAGGGTACCTTCAACCCTCCCCTTCTTAAAGAAGAAACTAACGATGCTTGCTGAAAGGATCCCAAACCCCCGAATGGGAAGAGCCGAAAGCAGGATCAGACCCATATTTCCCAGGGACATCACCTTTTTTAGCATCGGTCTTTCATCCAAGCGGGCCAAGACATAATCCGTTTTTCTCTTCAGCCATCGGACGGGGAAGAAGCTCTTGCTCGAATGCTCCAAGATAAAGCCATACACCGGGATTTGAACATAATCATACGCCAGGGCCAGAGGGAAATAGAGGAGGACAGGCATTCGGTTGAAGATGGCAAAGAGCACAGAGAAGGATCGCCCTAATGTGAAGTGGATGAGAGTGAAGGCGAGAACGAGTTTCCAATACCCCGCTATCCATTCCATTCGACACCTATCAGGATAGACGAAAAGCAATTTTCCGGTGAAATCCCCAGATGGAGGATTTTTTCAATCTCTCGGTCCAATCTTTGATTGACCACGTAACGGAGATCACAGGTTGGATCCGGGTTCAGATAATTGATGGTCGGTGGAATGAAACCATTCTCCATGGAGAGGACATCGGCCACCATCCTCGTCCCGCCGCATGCAACGGCTTCCCCCGTCATCGACTTGATTGAACTGGCAGGAATCTGCCGATACTGCGCGGGAAATGTGTTTTTAACCGCTTCGGCTTCCAAGGCATCCAATACCTTCGATGAATTCCCGGCCCCGCTGAGATAATCGATGGAAGTACTATCCATCCCCAGGAGCGCCGTTTTTATGGAACGACTTAAATCCTTCGACCCATCTCCTTTAAGTGATTTCCCCGTCAAACTATAACCTAAAATATATCCGTAAACCCTTGCTCCCCTCGCTCTGGCATGCTCTTCATTCTCGATGACCAATAAACCAGCGCCCTCTCCCAATACCAACCCGTTTCTCATTTTATCGTAAGGGCAGGACTTTTCTCCATGTCCCTCATCCGTGGCTAAGAGACGAAGGTCTGAGAACCCTCGGAACAGAAGCTCGCTCAGCTCATCCACGCCACCCGTAAGGATAAGGTCTGCCTTTCTTTTCCGAAGCTGATCACAGGCAAAAGATACGGCGGCCTCCCCTGTGCAGAAGGATTGGACCAGCGTGGAATTAACCCCTTGGATTCCAAGTTCAATGGAAACATAGCTTGAAGGAGCATTAGGCACTGTATTGGGAAAAAGCATGGGGTTTAAATCTAAGAAACCTCCTAAGACTTGTCCGCGATGAAATTCTTCTGAACTCGATAGGCCGCAGAAACCAGAACCAAGGACCACTCCAACCCTCGGGCTGTTTTCCTGAGTCACAGTGAACTGGGCATCGGCCACGGCCAATTTCGAGGCCGCGATCGCCAACTGGCTCGCCCGGTCAAGACGCCGGATCTTGCTCGCAGGTATGAAATCCTTCGGATGGAAAGATCGGATCACTCCCCCTTTTTTCGAAGAGGAAAAATCGGTATTAAATTCTTTAATCTCCTCGATGCCGGACTTCCCGTTCTTCAAGGATGAAAGGAATTCTTCCTTCCCGATTCCAATCGGAGAGACGATCCCAATCCCAGTAATACAGATACGGTCCATTACTATTTTTTCCAGGTCATTATTTCGCAAACTCCAATACTGATTTGAGTGTGATCGGTGAAACTCTTCCCTTCTCTCCTGGAGACTGTGTCGTAATGAGTGCGGGCGGCGGAAATTCTAAGAAACGGGACAGACAGACGGGTGAGAACGACGCAGTCACTCATAGACCTTCTCTTCTTCTCCTTCGAGGTCCATCGCATCTTTTTCTACATCCCTCACATCACTCTCTCTCTTCAGTGTCTCCCTATAGAACTCGTGCTGGATGAGAAGATTCATGATTTCATTCGTTCCGGTCCAGATCATCTGCAATCTGGCATCACGGAAAAAACGCTCGATCGGATAGACATTCGTGTATCCAATTCCGCCCATCACCTGCATCGAATGGTTGACGACCTCCCAGAGCATTTCCGTGGAGGTCTTTTTTGCCTCGGAGACCATCCGTCTGGAATCAAAGCCTTCATCCACATGCCTTGCCGTCACATAGACAAGGCTCCGAGCGGCGTCGAGTTTTGCAATCGAATCGGCCACTCTAAAACTGACCGCTTCAAATTTTCGGATCGTCTCTCCGAAGGCCTTTCTCCTGTCGCTATACCGTGTCGCTATCTCCAGACAGCATCGCGCCATGCCAAGGGCACCAGCGGCAGTAGTCAACCTCTCAGGAATCATCATCCGGTTGAAGACCAGGAAACCCCCATTCAATGGTCCGACGAGGTTTTTTGCCGGCACCTTGGTATCTCGAAAATACAGGCGACCCGTCCCGCCTCCGCGCGACCCCAGAAGTCCGTAAACATGCTTGACTTCAACGTCTTTATCCCGTTCGACGATGAAACACGAGATGGATTGGTGGGGCTCCGCCTCCGGGGCTGTCTTGGCATAGACCAGAAAATAATCCGCCCCCTCCGCGCCCACCACGAAGCGCTTCTGGCCATTGAGGATGTAATGATTCCCGTCTTTCTTGGCAAGCGTGGTGGCACCGAAAAAGTCGGATCCTCCGCGCGGTTCTGTGAGGGCCTCAGCGCAGAAGAGTTTTCCCCCAAGGGTGGGTTTCAAATATTTCGCCTTCTGCTCCGGAGTGCCAAAATGATGGATCGCCTCGCCGCAGATGCTCACCAAAGAGTAAAGGCAACTCATTCCTGACCCAAGGACGCCGATCTCTTCAATGGCCGCTACCTCCCCAGTCCACTTCATGCCCCTGCCTCCCCATTCTTTGGAGAAGCGAAGGCCGAGGAGATTCTGTGCTGCCAGGCTTTCCACATACTCCTTTGGGTACTTCACCTGATCAGCATCCATTGCTCGGATCAGTGAACTCGGGACCTTTTCCCTGACGAACTTCCTCACCTCTCCCTTCAATTTCCTCTCTTCCTCTGTTAATAGAAAATCGTACATGGTCTTCCCTCCCCTCTAAAGCCACGTTTGCCTGTGGGTTTCTCCAGCATGATGCATTCATTACCCAAAAATCATAAAGAATCAAGAGAATTCTTCTCCAGGGTTCGCCGCTGTTCTTCCCTTGTGTTTTTGAGAGGGATTGATTAACATTGATATTTAAAGGAGAAAAAAATAATGCTTAGAATATTGAGAGAACATGCACAATCATGGATGCTCAAAGCTATCCTGATATTGGTGGCCCTTTCTTTTGTGTTGTTTTTTGGAGGTTATGCCTATTTCAGAGAGAAAAAAGTGACTTATGCAGCTCAAGTGAACGGGGTGACTATCGGGTCGAGGGAATATTACGATGCCCTTCAGAATCAGATCAAGCAATATCGGGAGGCCCTGGGTCCGTCCTTTTCCGAGAAAATGGTCGAACAACTCCACTTGAATGACAAAACCTTGGATGACCTCATTGATAAGATTCTCATCCTTCAAGAGGCAAAAAGATTGGGACTTTCCGTTACGGATGAAGAACTGAGGGATGCCATTGAATCCACCCCGGCTTTTCAGGAGAATGGCCGGTTTGACAATAGGAAGTACCAATGGATTCTGCGTTCTAACCACATGACCCCGGAGGAGTTTGAACAGGGTCAGCGGGAAAATCTTCTGATTTCGAAGGTAATCAGCCTGGTTAAGCTGAACGAAGGGAAGGTGTCCGATGACGAAGTGCTGGATACGTATCTCTTCGAAAACGAACGAATCAACCTCGTTTTCCTGAAGATTGCTCCTGACTCTCTCAAAAGCCAGGTCCATGCAAATGAGGTCGAGATAAAGGACTACTATCAGAAACATCAAGAGGAATTCAGGATTCCCACGCTTGTTCAGATTCAATATCTCCTCTTTCGTCCTTCTGATTTTGAGAAGAAAGTACAAGTCTCCTCGGACGAAGCCAAACGATTTTATGACTCTCAAAAAGATACCTTCAGGATACCTAAACAGGTGAGGGTCAGGGACATCCTGATCAAGGTGGAACCGCAAGACGCGTCGAATAAAATAGAGGCGAAAAAGAAGAAGGCGGAAGAAATCCTGGAGAAAGCCAAGAAGACAAAGGATTTTGCTTCCCTGGCGAAGCAGTATTCCGAAGCGGAAAATGGCCCCAAGGGTGGCGACCTGGGCTGGGTTCAAAAGGGGATGCTGGGTGAACAACTTGAATCCATTCTCTTCAAGATGAAGGCGGGTGATCTGAGCGGCGTACTGGCAGCAAGAGACGGGTTTCATATTTTTAAGGTCGAGGAGGTTAAGGAGGAGAAATTAAAACCCTTCGACGCTGTAAAAGATCAGATCCTTCTGACGTTGGAGAAACAAAAGGCAAAAGCAGAAGCCTCTCGAAAAGCGGATGATGCCTTCTACGCCCTTTTCAAGAACCGCGATTTAGAAGGATACTCGAAGGAGAAGGATATTCCAATCAGGACGACAGGCCTCTTCAAGGAAGGCGACGAGATCCCTGAGATCGGGAAGACCCCTCTCTTTTATTCCAGTGCCTCCTCTTTAAGGTTGGGAGAAATCTCTCCTGTGGTTAGTATCCCGCCCAATTTCTATATCCTAAAGTTAGTGAACAAAAAGGATTCCCGGGTCCCCCCTCTGAACGAGGTCAAAGAGGAAGTGACCCAAAGGGTCGTGGAAATAAAGGCAGAGGAGAGAGCCCGACAGGTAGCGGATGAAATTCTCAACCAGATTCGAACGGGCAAAAACATCAGAGAGATCGCAAGGGAGAAGGGTTATCCTCTGGAAGAGACCGGTTTTTTCACCCGGGCATCAGGGGTGGTCCCCAAAATCGGTCCTTCCGCAGGATGGATGGGAATACTCGCTTCACTGACAGACAAAAATCCTGTCCCTAAGGAAACCATTCATACCAAGGACGGATATTTCGTGGTGAGGTTGTCCGGCTACGAGCCTGCGGATCAGAGCAAATTCCAGTCGGTGAAGAAAAACCTTGAGAAGCAGCTGAGCTCTCGGAAACAGCAGGAAGCGCTTCAGCATTGGCTCGATCAACTCCGATCCAAAGCCAAGATCGATAAGAATAAAGACATCCTCAAGGGTTGATGAAGCCTCTCCGTCAAAAGCGGGTCCCCAGAGGAATAACATTGCATAATGGCACGGTCTCTTCTTCCCGACAGGAAGGGGCACTTGCCGGTCAAGTTTGAAAGGGGGATCAAGGGAAACTGGCTCCCATGAAGATCCACCGTAGCCCGTCTCTCTTGGAATGTTCAGTCTCGTGCCACGGATCTACACTCAAGTTTTTCCCCTTTTTAATCCAACCCAACTATTCGTAAACTGTACTCCTTCAACCGATGCCGTCTTTTCCCGTAATCAGGAATAATCGATTGGACCTTCTGCCAGAACTGAAGTGTATGATGGGGGTAAATAAGGTGGCAGAGTTCATGAACAATCACATAATCCATCACAGAGATGGGCGCCATCACGATCTTCCAGTTAAGCCTGATGATTCCTCCTCGTGAACAACTTCCCCATCGTTTTTCTTGATTTTTGATCTTTATTGAGACAGGCCGTTTCCCAATCAATGGTGCAAAACGGTTCACTCTTTCCCTAATCTTTTCTTCTGCATGCTCTACATACCACTCGATGAGTGCTCTCTTGACAGATGAACTACCATTCTCATTACCCGAATGCCCATTGCCCTCGACAAAAAATCTTCCATTGACTAATCTACATTTCTTCTCACCTTCAGGCAATGGTTTTATTACCTTCAAACGGTAATATCTACCCAGGTATGGAAAGGATTCGCCGCTCACAAATTGTTTAGCTGAATTCGCATCAGTGTTCTTTTTTACTTGCTCCAGCTTCTCAATAATCCGTTTTCCTTTCTTATAAAGAATCTTTTGTATATCCCCCTCGTCCAAGAAAGAGGGAGACAAAACGGTAATAGATCCTGTTGGATTAATATGGATGGCAACCGTCTTTTTTCTGTTTCCTTTCTTAATCTCGAAATGAATTCTTCTATTTCCAAATTGGATGAATTTCATTTTAGGTGTCTTTCAAATGAATTCGGGCCAGGTTTAAAATCTCCCGGGTCAAAGGTTCTAAATGATCCTCTTGAAAACCTTTTGATCTCAGAAGCCTTTTGACCTCCCTCCTCATTTCTCTCTGGGTATCCTCTTTTTCCGTCCAGTCAATTACCCGTTTTTCTTTTATTGATTGAATGATACTTTTTATAAATGCCACTTGTTCCTCTTCCGAATCTGAAAACATTGTCTTTTTGAAAGGGAGAAGAAGACCATAGAAAGAGAACTCGCCAACACTTTCAAAACCAAGCGATCTTGAATAGGCCTCACGCTCTTTTTCCTTCTTTCCAAGATCCATCAGGCCGATTAAGAGCTTTGCCTCATCTTTCCTTTCCTTACTGTCTTCTTCAATGATTTTTTCCAACCGTTTTTTTAGTGATCCATAGAAGGCAGGGTCTGTAGATATTTTTTCATTAATCGTTTGCCGAATAGCATATTCTACATGACTGGCCTTAGCCTTCGGGCTTCCCTTTATTTCCAGTTTTTCACGAAAATCGGGCGCGGTGATGCTAATCGGTTCAAGGATATTCTCCATCCCCGTATCCGCAATGTGCGCATGAATCAGAGCCTCCACTTTCTTGCTGCAATCTTCAAGAGTCAGATGCTCATCACGGTAAAGATTCTTTGCTCCTTCTCTAATGATACCCAATAATTTAAAACCTTTTAGAAACGGATCAACGACAGGATCTGGCATGAGTAGATCCATACTCCGCGCCATATTTCTAAAAGCGACATCAAAATCAGCCCGTATGTCTTCTGGTTTGAGAACCTCCATACATTTTTGTAGAATGTCTTCCGGTCTTCCTCTGGAGAGGTCTATTTTTTCAAAGAACCCCAGTGTCTTCCTATACCAGTAAAAGAGGTTGGCAACCTCTTTTTGAATATCGTCAACTCCGAAAATACCTTCTAAGTCTTCTTTCTCAAATATGATAAGGGCTTCAGCCAACTCCCGGCCAACCCCGACATAATCTACTACTAGACCGAAATTCTTTCTCGGATATGTACGGTTTGTCCGCGCGATTGCCTGAAGAAGTGTATGCTCCTTTATCCGTTGATCCAGATACATGACCTGCTCAATTGGTGCATCAAAACCTGTCAGAAGTTTATCGCAAACGATGAGGAACTCTAAAGGATTATCTGGATCATTAAACGCCTCTTTAATGGCAATCTCTTCTTCCCTCGTCCGTTTGTATTTCTCTTTCCACTCTTTATCCTTGTTGTTTACGGTAATGACTACCTCGGATCGTTCAGGGCCAATTAACTTATCAAGTATTTCTTTGTACCTAACAGCCATCGCTCTATCCGAAGCTACGATTTGTGCTTTAAAACCATTAGGCCGTATTTTTGAGTTAAAGTGCTCCACCATATCGTGGGCAATCCGATCAATCCTGCGATCCGCTTTCGAAAGTGTTTCTATGGTCGCGTATTTCCTTTTCAAAAGGGCCTTTTCTTTCTCTGTTTTATCGGAGAATAAATCATCAAAGAGCTGATCCAGCGTCTTTCCAACTACCTGTAATTGTGCCAATCTGCTTGCATATTTGACCGGCACAATCTCCTTATCATCCTCGGCATTACGGATCGTGTAGGCATCCAGGTACCGTTCTCCAGGAGGGCTAAAATGCCGGTAGGTATTTCTGTCTCTTTTATCGAGCGGTGTCCCTGTAAAGGCAAAGAAAGAGGCATTGGGGAGGGCCCTACGCATATTTAAGGCAAAAAATCCATATTGGGTCCGGTGAGCTTCATCCGTCAGGACAATAATATTCTTTGCCCTTGAGAGCGGTTTATCAAGCTTCTTTCTGAACAAATGAACTGTTGTCATGATTGTATTGCCAACATTCTGACCTAAGAGTTCATAAAGCTTCCGATGGGTTCCACGTTTCTCTCTAACCTGAATTGGGTTGGGAAAGTCGCAATTGCGGAAGGTTTTGCTGATCTGGTCGTCAAGGTCTATTCGATCGGTCACTATAAGGATGATAGGATTTTTAAGTTTCTTCTCTTCGCGCCTGAGTTTGACGGCAGCAAAAAGCATCGTAAGTGACTTACCCGATCCCTGCCAATGCCAAATAATTCCGCGTTTCTCGTCTTCTGTAGTTACCCTTTTCAATATCTTATTAACGGCCGTATATTGCTGGTAACGGCATACTTTCTTGACGATTCTACGCTGTTTTTGTTCAATCTCGTAAACAATAAAATTCTGAATAATGTCAAGGAGATTCTTTTTATTCAGGATACCTGCGATCAGCACTTCTTGTGCTGTTGGACGGTCAGACAGATCTTCTTTTTTGATTAACCCGAGCTCCAGCATCTCCTTAATGGATGGGTGCTCTGCCATGTTGGGAAACTTCTTGCCTCCCATATCTTTCCATTCGTGGAAAAATTCGGGACTGGAAAGGATAGTCCCATATCTGGCACCAAAGAGATTTAACCCGATAAGGATTTCGTTAGTAGGGAATACCTGGGCAATTTCTCCCTGGTATCTTATGAGCTGTCCAATGGCGGTAGCCAGCCCTGCCTGTTTTGCAACAGGACTCTTGCACTCAATCACAACCAGAGGAATCCCATTGATAAAAATGACGATATCGGGACAGTCTGTTTGTTTTGGTCCTTTTACCCAGAATTGATTAACAACAAGAAATTCGTTTCTCTCAGGGTTATCAAAATCGATAAACCTAACGGTAAGCTTCTGTCTTCTTGCGCCAACATCCTGATCTATGGAAACTCCTGAAATTAAGTCCTGGTGGAATATCCTATTTGCCTCCACCAAACTTTCAGCCTGAATGTGGGTAACTCTTCTTATGGCCTTATTGATACTCTCTTCGTTTAAATGGGGATTGATTTGGGCAAGCTTCTTTTTAAGGCGGGAGATTAGAACCACATCTCTTCTGGAGGTCCGTTCACAGTCATCTTTAAGATCCGGATCAAGTTGATCGCCGTGGATATAGTCATATCCAAGACGCTTTAACTGCTCAATGGCAGGTTGTTCGGAAAGATTATCTTCATTAAATTTAAGATTCATATTAGCTTTATCTCCCCCTCAACCTTATCTTCTTCCCCGTGGGGAAAAGGAATAAGAATATTCCCCTGTCCACATTGGGGAAAGGGATGGGGTGAAGGGCGGGCCTACACAGGAACCCGAATCTTACCAGTCAACAACACCTGCATTAAACCCTTTTTCAGCAGTTCTAGTCGTTTTTTGTGGTTTGCTTCTTTCTGTAATTCGTTATCAATAGAAGATAAAATATCAGCGATTTGTTTTTGTTCATTTATTAGAGGTCTTGGTAAGGGCATATTGGAATATTCTTGAGCATTAATATTTGGCTGTGCCCCTGCTCTAAGCATTCCTTTAACCCAATTATAATAAAAATTGGAATGTGTATATTGAAACAAGAAATCGGGTAAAAGCTGCATTGGATTTGGTTTAAAGCGTATCATATACCCGGCAAATGCGCACTCTCCATCTCTATTTCTGTACCAATAAGTTTTACCAACCGTTGCCCCACTTCTTGCAAAAAGGAAATCCCCCTCTTTAAGGATATAGGGTTCAGCAAATTCTCTTTTGATACTTTGCCATGTAGATGTTAATAGTTCTCCATCTTCTGTAATGTCTGTTATTCGAATGTATCTCGGCAAACTCTTATCCATGTCAATTGAAGGAACATTTGCTCCATACTCCGGTTGCCCATTACATAGATCGCCTAACCTTATCATTTCCCACTCTATCGGTATTTCTCCGATCTCCGTCTTCTTAAATTTCTCATGGCCGATGCCGCAGGTGAGGAGCCTCTGCATCAGACCCTTTTTAGCCTCTTTGGTCTTTTCGATAATCTGATCGGTCTTCTCAGTCGCCTCATCCACGGTTGTCAAAATTTCAGCAATCTTTTTTTGTTCGAAGAGGAGAGGGAGGGGTAATTCAATTGCTTTTAATTCCGGTGCCTTTATGGTTTTTATAGTAGTGGCTGATGATGCTTCGTCTAAGCGGTTTTGAAAGAAATCGCTTAGGAAAAATTGTTTCAGCCATAAGGGATAAACTTTATTTCGATTTGGGGAAATTCGCATAAGGTTTGCTGTCATATTGGCATTTTCTAAACGACTTGGTATATACCCGATTTTCCCCATTGTACCTCGCACAGAAAGAACGAAATCTCCTTCATGCAAAATTGTTCTGGGAAAATTAGCAGAGGTTTCTTTCGGTATATAACGGTATTCCAAAGGATCGCTGGAAAGCTCTCCATTATTTCCTATTAACTCACCTCTCACTTCGGGAACTCCGTCTTGCTGAACGTATTTTATATTGTAATATGTTGGATATCGATAAATTTCTTCACAAATAGCCTCTAATCGAACCATTTCCCAATCCACCGGAATTCTGCCGATGGGAGTATTTTTGTATTTAATACCTGTCTTTAAACTGCTTACCTGCTCGACCATTATTTTGCTCCAAAGACTTTTGTAATAAATGCTTCAAATGCCTTCTCATATTCTTGTGGTTGGACATCCCTTCCCGGAACTGGAGGCATATCTAACCCGCTTGTTGAGAATTCATTGCTAATTATTTCCATTGAATCTCTGAGTTTTGAGCTCCTCATATAATCGCTTATTTCCTCCTTGCTTATTTCATTCAGGACCTTCCAGACATTGGAAAGCGCTGAAAAGAGGGAAATCCAATCAAGCCAGATCGGCTTCTTAAATTCTGTGATGCTTGTTCTCGATAAAAATTCCCACCATCGTTCATGAGAAAGCCAATATTCTATTTTCCGCTTACCTGTCTGCCTAGTCAGCACCAGGCCGGATCGAGAGAGATCAATCAGAGCGTCCTGAGTCCCTCTTACGGAGAGGCCTATAGCTTTCGCTACCTCAGAGGGATGACCTCCGTTATTTGTTAAAAGATAAACCAGGCACTCAGCCCTTGAACCTACACCGAAAAGCGAACGCAGTAAGAACCGAATAGTGGTCTGAGAGGTAATCGGCACTTCACGTGTCAATCGGCGGACAATCAATTTGGGACGATTAAACCCGCATGAAAGGAAGATTGAATCCGGCTCAGGCGAAGGTGGATAACGTTTTCCATCTTTACTAAAAAAGAGGGATTTACGGCTATCAGGGCTCTCTTGTATTTGGTGTCCGCAAAAGTTAGCAGTATTCCGCCATTTTCTTTCATCACTTTCCTGCACAAGAAATTTTGCGACTGCACCTGTTAATTTTATGATTGTTTCATCTTCTCTTCTAAGAATCCCTCGAAGCCTTTGTAAATCAATCCATTTGCCGTTGATAACCAGCCAATCCAAGACTTCATCAAAAAGTCTCGGCTCGTACCGCCCCATTTCAAGCGTGAAAAGAAGCAAGGGTTCAGGGTCAATGATCCACAGGTCTTCGGCTCTTGCGTCGCCCAGAACGCCAAGCGCAGACCACTGACGCCAGAGGAAGTTAAGAATATTTTCAAGAAATAAATATCTAAAGTCTTTCTGCAACATCTCCAAATCCCATGTATTTCAATAGATTCTTCAGATTTTGTTTATAGCCATCCGAAACATCATGAGTCATACTCCAGCGGGCAGCGCTTTCTATCTCTTCTGAAGTAGGTTTCAAACCTAACAGATCATCAAAGTGCTTTCCCGCCCCTTGGTCTACTGTGGCATAGAGCTTAAAATGGATTTGGTCATAGTGGCCCAAAAAATGAATCGCCAATTTATTGCCGAATACTCTGGTTGTGGCTCTCTGCATAAAACCATTGGGAAGACCTAAATCAACCGCTGAAGCAGGCCCTGTATTAAGCCAATCATCTGGCAAGTTAAAATCACGAGCCACTTTCTTTGCAGCCATCACCAATTCGGGAGTTAAGGAATCTGCCTTGATTAAGAAAGCTTCCCCCTTTTCACTCCGCCCTATATAGGCGAGAATATCTACATCTTTAGTAGCACGTCGAACCAGACCTAAAACATTCAGGGCCGATCCACCACATACCAGAAGCTCAACAGGCTTATCCAACAAACTTTCCAACTGTTCCCCTAATGCACTCAATACGAGTTCAACGTCTTTTTGATCTTCAAACATAACTAAACCTGATATCCAAGCTCCTTCAAAAAGTCATTCATCTTCTTTTCAATCCCTGATCGTTCCCCTTTGAGGGCATTCAGCTCGTTCAGAACCTTCTGCACATCAATGGGTTTTTCTTCTTCTGTCACATCGATATATCGAGTAATGTTCAGATTATAGTCATTTGTTCGAATCTCATCGAGAGACACCGGACGGCAATATTTATCAACTGATCTATATTCCCTGTATCCACTAACAATCTTTTCAATGTCTTCTTTCCGGAGCTTATTCTGGTTTTTTCCTTCTAAGAAGTCGTTTGCCCCATAAAGGAAGAAAACCTTTCCTCTTCGTTCTTTCGGTTTACTTTTATTCAAAATGAAAAGACAGGCTGGGATGCTTGTTCCAAAAAAAAGATTGGAGGGAAGTCCAACAACTGCTTCGAGCAAATCTTCTTCCAAAATCCCTTTCCGAATTTTTCCCTCAGTGCCTCCCCGGAATAAAGCTCCATGAGGAAGCACAATACCAGCCCGTCCTCTGGGATTCAATGTTGCAATCATGTGCTGGACAAAAGCATAATCCCCGTATCCTTTTGGAGGGATGCCAAACCGGAAGCGTCGATAAGGGTCATGCTGGGCTTCTTCATAGCCCCAATTTTTCAAGGAGAAGGGAGGATTGGCTATAACAATATCGAACTCCATAAGCTTCCCTTTTTCAGTTAGAAGCTTGGGTGACCTTAAGGTATCCCCTTTTTCCAATTTTGCATCCTTCAATCCATGGAGCAACATATTCATTTTGCAGATGGCCCATGTGCCGATATTTCTTTCCTGACCAAAAAGAGTGATGTTTCGAGAATTTTGTCTTTTATCCCTAAGATGATAAACCGATTGAACAAGCATTCCTCCCGAACCACAGGCGGGGTCACAAACACGCATTTTTTCCTGGGGGTCCAAAATGTCAACCAAAAGAGTGACGACTTCCTTGGGTGTATAAAATTCTCCTCCTTTTTTCCCCGCATCGTCAGCAAATTGACCGATTAAGTATTCATAGGCTCGTCCCAAAATATCCGGCTCGCTTAAGTCTTCATTGCACAGGCGAATCTTTGAAAAATGGGCAATCAACTTGGAAAGGATGACATCCGGCAATCTATCCTTATCGTTAAAATCCGTGACTGTAAGCACACCCTCTAAACTTGATGTATTCCGTTCTTCCAAGGCATCGTTTGCCTTATTTAGGATTTCACCAAGATTTTGAGTGTGTGATTTGATATATGCCCATCTTGCTGTTTTCGGGACATCGAACTCATGCTCATCAGGATCGTTCCAGGCTAATTTTTTATTACCTGTTTCCTTTTCAATCCTTTCAGCCTCTTCTTCAAATACATCTGAAAGACGCTTTAGGAACAACAAGCCGAAGATATAGTTTTTATAGTCTGCTGCATCAATGCTCCCCCTGAGAATATTGGCTGATTCCCAGAGGTGTGATTTCAAGGTATCTAAATTCAGTTTACTCATGTTTTCCCTCTGTTCGATTTTTGGAAATGAAGAACTTTCTCAGAATAAATTTGTATTATAAAATACGTAAAAAGTCAATAATAATATTATAAAATATAGTTTAACATCAATTGATATACAGTTAAACTATAATAATGTATATAACCTTATGTATTTTTTAAAGAAGTATATCCTGTTTGACTTATTATTAAATGATCCAGGGGCGTTAAATTAACGGCGAGACAGGCATCAACCAGTTTCTGGTTCAAAGACAAGTCATTCCGACTTGGTTTTAAATTTCCTGAAGGGTGATTATGAACAAAAATAAGGCCGGAAGCGTTTAATTCAAGGGCCCTCTTTATGATCTCTCTCGGATAGACCGCTGATTGATCAACCGTTCCTTTAAACAAATCTTCAACAGCGAGAACGATATTGGCGCTGTTTAGATAAACGACTTTGAAGACTTCCTCTTTCAGATTTGACATGGACATGGAGAGATACTCAATCATATCTTCAGGCCCATGAATGACGGTTTTCCCTATTATCTGTTCCTTAAGCTGTCGCTTTGCAATCTCTGTCGCCGCAAGTAACTGGGCAATCTTTGCGGAGCCCAAGCCTTTTATTCTTACTAGGTCTTTCCTATTGGCATTAAGCAAACCTCTAAGACCACCAAATTGGTTGATTAGCTCTCTTGCCAAGGAAACAGCGTCCTTCCCTTTAACCCCAATTCGGAGGAGTATCGCTACTAACCCTGCATCAGAAACAAACTCAGGCCCTCTTTCCAGCAAAAGTTCCCGCGGACGTTCTGATTTAGGCCAGTCCTTTATCCCTTTCAAGTTATCAGTCTTACCTGATTGTTTCATTAATATTGGAACCTTTGGATAAGTGTAATGTGAGTTTACTAAATTGGGATAAAGAAAGCAATTGAGAAACTTTCTTCCTCCCAAAAATGGTAAAGGAGGGGGTAAGGTGATATGGTTGAATCAAATCAAGGTTTTTTTCGGGTGGGAAGGGAGAGCTGCTTCCCCGATTCTGAGTAGGCGAGGCCGAAATGCTGGTAGGCTAATTCTGTGGCTTTCCTTCCGTTCTGCATTCTTGCCACAAAACCGATCTTGAGGAGAAACGGTTCAATCATGTCGACCAATGTGTCTGCTTCTTCCTGGAGGGTCGCTGCAATCGCCTCAAGACCCACGGGTCCTCCTTTGTAATACCGGATGATCGTTTCCAGGAACCTTCGGTCAAGGCTTGTCAAACCGATTTCATCCACTCCTTCCAAGCGCAGTGCCTCATCGGCAATGGCCTTGTCGATCTTTCCTTGCCCGCGGATCTCGGCAAAATCCCTGACGCGTTTAAGAAGCCGGTTCGAAATTCTCGGTGTCCCTCTCGACCGCTTGGCGATTTCCTCTGTCCCCCCTTCGTCAATGGGAATTCTTAAGAGGGCCGCCGACCGCCTGACCACCTGGCAGAGTTCTTCCACGGAATAGAAATCGAGGTTCCTCAATATTCCAAAGCGCTCCCGAAGAGGTGCAGAAAGGAGTCCTGCTCGTGTGGTGGCGCCCACAAACGTGAACCGCTCCAGCCGGTACCGGTGGCTTCTCGCGTGAGCCCCTTTATCAAAAATGAAATCAATGCAGAAATCTTCCATGGCTGGGTAAAGGAATTCCTCCACGACCTTTGGAAGTCTGTGCACCTCATCGATGAACAAAACATCCCCTCTCTCCAGATGCGTGAGGATACTGATCAGGTCGCCCCCTTTTTCAATAGCAGGCCCGGAGGAAGTGACAATGCGAACTCCCAATTCTGTGGCAATGATATGGGCAAGAGTCGTCTTTCCCAACCCGGGCGGCGAATGAAAAAGAATGTGATCCAGAGGCTCTCCACGCTTCTTGGCCGCCTGGATTGCAATCTCCAGGGTCTCCACGACCTGTTTCTGACCGATATACTCAGAAAGCTTACGGGGCCTCAGGTCGAGGTAATCCTCGGCTTCAGGCTGGATTCCCTCGGCTTCCACCTTTGGATCGGGTCGTCTGCTCTCCTCGGATTCCTTCATCTTCCTTTCCCCCCCGCCTGCCTTAATCAGGTAAGCGGCTCTAAACCGTACTCATGCAAGCCGTGCAGATTTGCCTCAAAGTTGTACAAAAAACACTGCCAGAGGTAGGTGGGTGTGCTGAAAAAAACTTTATAGCGGGACCTTTATCGTTTCGCTACTCTGTTTCCAAACAATGCACGTAGGCCGCATCAAATTAAACCGCATGTTCCCCATAAAATATAAAACAAACCGCTTTATAAAGTTTTGGAAGTACACCCACCTACCAATTCAATGAAACGTTAAAGTTTTCCCTAAGACAGGTCAAGGTGAAATATCTTTTTGTCCTCGATACACCTCTTCAAACAATTCTTCCGGGGTGGAAATACTCGGGTTTCTAAGCATTGCGTCTTTCACCAATCGTTGCGCTTCGCTTAACTTATGGCCCAAGTCCTTGACCAAAACCTCCTCAACCTGTTTCTTAAAGTCCACGACCTCGACATCGATTGAAATTTGATCCTCCCTCATCAGCGCAAATTTACCCACTTTTCCCTGGAGGGTGGCAATAATCTTGTCAGCCGTTCTCTTCCCCACTCCCTTCAGGTTTTCGAGGGTTTTCGAATCCCTCTCCTCTATCGCCTTGGCAATCTTCGGGATGGGCATCATGAGGGCCTTCACCGCGGTCGGCGGGCCAATGTCTTCGACGGTAATGAATTTCTCGAAGAATTCCTTCTCCGGCTCGAAATTAAAACCGATGAGCAGAGGCTTGGGTTGCCGTTCGGTCTGGTGGTAGTATACATAAAGTTTAACGATCTCTCCGTCGTCCCCTGCTCGCTTCGGATTGAAGGTTTGCCGAACAATCGCAGGGAGGAGGATCTCATACCCCACCCCATTTGCCAGGACAACGATTCTATCCTCTTCTTTCTTGAGCAACTTTCCCTCGATATAGCGGATCATCTTCTACCTGCCTAAAAGTTCGTACGGCGCACTCGTTATTCTTTCAGGTCTTTGGGTATAACCATCGCTAGAAATCCCAAATTCCAATACCCAAATCCCAAACAAATCCGAAATTCCAATTTCGAAATTCTAAACGATCATCTATTCTAGAACTTGGTATTTTGGTCATTGGTGCTTATTTGGAATTTGGTGCTTGTAATTTGTAATTTCTCTGCTTCTCTTTTAAGAAGCAGAGGTTACCAATGAAAATTTTCGTTTCGAGAAAGACCGGTCAAGGCAAGGGCCAGGGCATCCCCTGCGTGGCTCGAGTTCAGGGGATTTTCGATTCTGAGGATTTGACGGATCGCTTTCTTCATCTGTTCCTTATCAGCCCGACCGCTTCCGGTCAACGCACTCTTTACCTCCGTCGGTCTCAGTTCAACCACAGGAATGTCCATTTCTTGCGCCGCAAGGTAGATCACCCCTCTCACCTCTCCCAACTGGATGGCCGCCTTGGGATACTGCTTCAGGACGAAGACCTCTTCTAAGGCGAGAAGGTCGGGGCTCCATTTTTCGAGAAGTCCTTTGAGTCCGTCATAGATGGTTTTTAAACGAAGAGGCATAGGACAATTCGCTTCCGTACGAATAGCTCCCCAATCACAGGCCCTGCCTCCCCTGGGAAGAGCCTCTACCACTCCAAAACCCGTCATGGCCAAGCCTGGATCGATCCCGATCGCCTTTACCAAGAGATTTCTCCGGATGTGAAAAAGCCACCCAATCACTTTCCCGATAGAAGAGGGTGGCCTATAAAATCGCTAAGAGAGGAATGCCTATGCACTGAGCCGTTCCATCTCCTCCTCGGCAATATCGAAATTGCCGTAAACTTTGGTGACGTCATCAGAATCTTCAAGTCCCTCCATCAACTTCAGCATCTGTTCCGCCTCTCTTCCACTCAGACGAACAGTGCTCTGGGGAACCATGGTTATCTCGGCGTAGCTGTATTTGAAACCGGCCTCTTCAATAGCCTTCTTTACTTCTTCGAAACTGGCCTGGTCGGTTGTCACTTCAAATTCCTTGCCCGAATCTTTCACATCAAGAGCTCCTGCATCCAATGCGACTTCGATCAGACGATCCTCATCGGCTCCACTCTTTTCGATCGTGATCAACCCCTTCTTTTCAAACATCCATGAAACGCAACCCGTCTCACCAAGGCTTCCGTTGTATTTGGAGAAGACATGTCTCACATCGGCGACGGTGCGATTTTTATTATCCGTCACCACTTCCAGCATCATGGCCACGCCGCCCGGTCCGTAACCCTCATACGTCAGCTCTTCGTAGTTGACCCCTTCCAGTTCTCCAGCCCCTTTCTTGATCGCCCTCTCAATATTATCCTTCGGCATATTTTCCGCTTTGGCTGCGAGAACGGCGGTCCGGAGCCTCGGATTGGCATTGATATCGCCTCCCCCAAAGCGGGCTGCGACCATAATCTCTTTGATGATTTTGGTAAAGACTTTTCCCCGTTTGGCATCGGCTGCGCCTTTTTTTCGCTTAATCGTGCTCCACTTTGAATGTCCAGACATATCGTTTCGTTCTCGAAGGCAAGGGCAATTCATGAATTGCCCCTACAGATATGGTGGGCGCTAGAGGATTTGAACCTCTGACTTCCTGCGTGTGAAGCAGGCGTTCTCCCCCTGAACTAAGCGCCCGGTGCAAATTCTATTTTATAAGACCTTTCTGAAAAGTCAACCCTTTGCACTCATTCTATCAGAGTCAAAAGGACTGTCAACGGTTTTTATGCCTCTCAAATCCCGCTTTAGAAAAGAAAAACCCCTTTTGCGCACACATCATTGCCTGCATGCGGTAGGCCACAAAAATGGGGGGTACGCAGGAATGGTAATCTCTCACTCCCAAAAACGAGATTGCTTCGTTTCGCTCGCAATGACCATTTTCTAAACCGGGATCCGGGTCCCTGCTATTCGCCGGTCTGGGGCGGTCTCATAAAGCCCTGAGGGCTGAATATCTTCAGATATAATATCGCTATCCCATAACCGAGGAAACCTCCTGCAATGACATCGGTCGGGTAATGAAGGCCTAAATAAACCCGAGTCCATCCGATGAAGGCAGCACCAACGAAAAAAATGACCCGGTATCGCGGGAATCGGTTAGCCAGGAGGGTAGCCATCATAAACGAAAAAGTCGCATGGGCGCTCGGAAAACTGGGGTCCAAAATTTCTCCCGGACTCCTGGAGAGCTTTGAGGCCGTCTCCAGAAACAATAACGGTCTCTGACGCTGAACGAGGAATTTGAGGCTATAGATGGCGGCCGACTGGATGGCGTAAAGCAGAATAAGAGAATGGAGAACTTTTCTTTGTTTGGTGAGAACCCAGCTGAGAATAATGAATAAGATGGCCGCGAAATGGCTTCCGAGATACGTCAACCAGGGTAGGATTTGATCTAAGATGGATGAGCTCCACCACCCATTGGTCCACCTCATAAAATCTAATTCCCAGGACATTTTCTCGTCACCGTGTTCGTGGTCCGTGTCCGTTTTTATTAAATCGGCAACTTCGGAATGATATCCGCGAGGTCCTGGCTCGGGACGCAGATCGTGGCGATTCGTTCGAGATCGCGGCACGAAGAATCGATGGCAACCGAAAACCCCACCATTTGAAACATGTCCATATCTCCTTTGCTATCTCCGATGGCGATCACCTCGTCAGGCTTCACTCTGAATTTTTTGAGAATCTTCTTCACCCATTCTGCTTTTTTATCGTACCGGACCTGAATCTTCACTCTCCCGGTCAATACTCCATTTTCGTGAAGAAGATCATTGGAAACAGAGTAATCAAACCCGTATTTCTGGTGCACCCAATCTGAAAGAAGAGAAAGCCCGGAGGAAACCATTGAAAGCTTCAACCCTTTCTGTTTAAGGTAATGCATCAGCTCATTCACTCCCGGACGAAAGGGAACCGTCATGACGATCTCGATCAATTTCTCAACTTCCATCCCCTTCCAGACTTGGGCATCGCGCTCGCAAAACTCTTCGTAAGAAATTTTCCCCGACAGGAACTGATTCTGATAATCTTCTGCAAACCCATACCATTTGCCCAATCGCTTATGAATATATTCCCAGATGGATGGTTCTCGGGTGAGCGTCCCATCGAGGTCAAAAGTGACCAATTTAAATTGTTGACTCATTCTGATCGACAACAAACTCCCATCCCCTTCCTGACCTCCCCCTTGAAGAGGGAGGAACATAACGATTTCCCTCCCCTTCAGGGGGAGGGAAAGGGTGGGGGTGGGGTGCAGACGGTAAGCCGGAATAAATCTTTCGAAAGGTGAGTCATTAACAAGCTTGCAGAAGTCTTAAGTCATGTTCTTGGATATCATACCGACGATCTTAATTTCCTTTATCCTATTCTTTCCATCAACATGAACGATTACGGGTTTGTGTTTTCCAACTTCCTTTTCATCTTGATGGGAGTAGGAGCAGATAATGATGAGATCTCCTACCGAAACAAGCCTGGCAGCAGCACCGTTTAAGCAAATCTCACCCCTGCCGTGTTCGCCCTTCATAACATACGTTGAAAATCGTTGGCCGTTGCTGATATTGTATACATCCACTTTTTCATATTCAGCGAGTTTGGCAACACCCATCAGCTCCTTGTCAACGGTAATGCTTCCCTCATAGTCAACGTCGGCTCCAGTAACGGTTGCCCTGTGGATCTTCGATTTAAGCATTGTGATGAACACTGTCTCTACCCCCCGTGACGATATGATGCATTGGCTTCATCAAACCAATGATTTCCCCGCCTTCCATAAACCTAACGAATTATAAGGCCTTTTCTATCCAAAATCAACCCGTCGACTCTTCCCGTAATCCGTAATCAAAATCGTAGGCTCCGTCAGAAACTCCAACGGGGATTCACACGCCGCCGCAATTATTCTGGAACCTGATCCCGCCGTAGGCGTGACTGCAAAACCTGCACCGCATGGTGTAAAGGGCAAAGCAGCGGGGCATCATTTCTAGCGGGGTGAACTCGCGGCCTGAGGCTGCGGCTACGGTTTTGGGGTACTAATGACGGACTGAAAGGTACTCGATTTCTCGGCCTCTGTCAAGGGGTGACCGGTAACATCTTCCGGTTAAGGGGGGTAACGACCTTAAAAGGAAGGTATGAAAAAATTGCTCCCAGCGGAGGAAGGGTGAAGCTCAGGATGTCTCACGATTTCAACGCCTGGGCAAAGGAAGAGACAAAATCCTTCACTTTAAGGGTTAACTCCGGATGTCTCAGATTCTCTTCGACCATTTTTACAATCGCGCTCCCTACGATGACGCCATCTGCTAATAAGCCGATCTTCTTAGCCTGTTCTGGCGTGGAGATGCCGAACCCAACGGCCACCGGTTTTTTATTTTGCTCCTTTATTCTCTTGATCGCAGGCTCCAGGTCATCCGGAAGATTCTCCCTTGCTCCTGTGACGCCCGTTACCGAAACATAATAGATGAACCCTCGGCTGTATCGGCTCACCAAACGGATTCGGTCTGAAGAGCTGGTTGGAGCGATGAGGAAGATGGTATCTAAACTCACTTTGCGGGCCTCGCCGATCCATAGCCCTGCTTCCTCAGGCGGAAGGTCGGGAATGATCACTCCATCCACTCCACTTCGTCCGCAGCTTTCTGCGAAATTTCTCAAGCCGTAGCGAAAAACCGGATTGAAATAGGTCATGAGAACCAGAGGGGTATCGATGCCGCTCAATCTTTCCGCCATATGCAAAACTTCTTTCAGGTTAACCCCATTCTGCAGAGCCCGATGAGAAGCGGCCTGGATGGTCGGACCATCTGCAATGGGATCTGAAAAAGGGACTCCCAATTCGATAATATCTGCTCCGGCCTCAGCCATTCCTAACACCAAAGCCTCTGTCGTCTTGATATCCGGATCGCCCGCCATGATAAAAGGGATCAAAGCTGATTGACCCCTCTTCTTAAGACGATCGAAGGTAGGATTGATTCTGCTCATAGCTCGACTCCTTGCCTCAGGGCCACGGATTGAACATCTTTGTCCCCGCGGCCTGAGAGATTGATGATGACAATTTCATCCCTTTTGAAAGAAGGGGCGATCTTCTTGGTATAAGCCAGTGCATGGGCGCTTTCTAAAGCCGGGAGGATTCCTTCGGTTTGGGACAGAAGATGAAAGGCCTCGAGAGCCTCCTCATCCGTGACCGTCACATACTCCGCTCTTCTGCTTTCTTTGTAGTAACCATGCTCTGGTCCGACCCCAGGGTAATCCAAGCCAGGGGCAAAGGAATGAGTCTCCAGGATGTTCCCGGAATCACTCTGCAAGATGTAGCTCTTACTTCCGTGAAGCGTCCCGATGGAGCCGGCGCAGAGCGAAGCGGCATGCTTTCCTGAGTTCACCCCAAGACCTCCGGCCTCTACGCCGATGAAACGGACGTTGTCTTTAAAGAAGGGATAGAAGAGACCGATGGCGTTGCTTCCTCCTCCCACACAGGCAATCAGACAATCAGGAAGACGGCCCTCCTTCTCCAGCACCTGTTTTTTCGTTTCCCGGCCGATGACAGACTGAAAATCTCTGACCATCATGGGATAGGGATGAGGACCGACCGCCGATCCAAGCAGATAGTAGGTATCCCGGACATGGGTGACCCAATCCCGGAGTGCTTCGTTGACCGCGTCCTTCAATGTCTTGCTGCCCGAGGAGACGGGAATGACCTCGGCTCCGAGGAGCTTCATCCTGAAGACGTTTAGCGATTGCCGCTGAATGTCCTCTTCCCCCATGTAGACGATACATTTCAGATCTAAAAGGGCAGCGGCAGTGGCTGTAGCCACCCCGTGTTGACCCGCTCCCGTCTCAGCGATGATCCTCTTTTTTCCCATTCTTTTGGCCAGCAAGGCCTGACCCAAGGTATTGTTGATCTTATGGGCTCCTGTGTGCGTCAGGTCTTCGCGCTTGAGGTAGATTCTTGCCCCCTTGAACTCCTCCGTCAGTCTTTTCGCAAAATAGAGCGGCGTCGGCCTCCCTGCGTAATCCTTCAAATAAGAGTTTAATTCCTTTCGAAAAGCAGGGTCTCTTCTTACGGAACGGTACGCCTTTTCCAACTGGATGAGTGGATCCATGAGCGTTTCCGGGACGTATTTTCCGCCCAAAACACCAAAATGCCCTTCTCTGTCTGGAAAATTCTTTTGCATGGATGGTTGCCTCTTTTCTGGTTGCTGCTCTTCCAGGAAACTATGTCGCAATAACAAAAACTGGCTCTAAACAAGACGGAAGGGACAGTCGGGTGAAAAAGTTTTAGAGCGGAAACCTTTTACACGTGAGATTCACACGTTTCCTTTCCCTGAGATGACTTCACTTTCCACAAGCATAGGTTAGCCATTCCTAAAAGACCGCATTCTAAAACTTTCAAACCCGACTGCCTCTTCCGTCAAAGCCATGGCTGCGACACAGCCTCTTCAATCCAAGGGGATTATTCTTTTATTTTCTACTCGTGTGGAAGATACTTATTCCACTCAAAACATCTTTGTGCTCGCTGGACCTTCTTGTGCTATTAGTTATTGTTTGATCGATCTCGCGCACCATCCTGACGATTTCCGTTATCTTACGGGGGTCCTTCTTTCCGGGCGAGATCTCCACACCGCTGTTGATGTCCACGGCCTCGGGTCTAACCGTCTCGATGGCCTTTCTGATGTTCTCCTTATTTAATCCACCGGCAAGCATAAGAGGATGCGTCTCTTTCGCCATGATCGCGAGTCTCCAATCCGAATTTTCTCCCGTTCCTCCAAAGCGCCCCGGGTCGCGTCCATCCATCAGGATTGCTGCGACCGGATAACTTCTTAATTTCAGTATCTCTTGTTCTGTCCGATAAGAAACAGCCTTGATCAGAGAAGACATCGGGAATTGAGCACAGTATTCAGGCGGCTCATCCCCGTGGAGCTGGATCAAATCGAGGCCGCAGAATTGGGCAATTTCCTTGACCTCTCGTACTTCATGGTTCACAAAGACCCCTACTTTACTAATCTCAGGCGGGAGCTTTTGAATAATTTCTTTTGCCTTCACCGGCTCCACATACCTTTGACTTTTCGGATAAAAAATAAACCCAAGGGCATCGGCACCGCACTCGGCAGCTATAAGGGCATCGCTGATATTCGTGATCCCGCAGATTTTAATCTCCACCATCCGGTTCTCCCATCTGCTTGCCGCAATTCACCAGCTCCCTTGTCTTCTTTGCCATGTCTTTGCTCTTCATCAGGGAAGTCCCCACGAGAACCGCACGGATGCCGCTTTTTCTCAACAGCTGGATGTCCTCCTTGTTAGAGATGCCGCTTTCGCTCACGAGGACACGATCCTTAGGAATCAGACGGGCCAGATCGAGCGTGGTGCGCAGAGTCACCTCGAAGCTTTCGAGGTTTCGGTTATTGATTCCAATCACCTCCGCCCCACAGTCATACGCCTTCTCAAGGTCCTCGTGATCATGAATCTCGGTCAATGGGGTCAATCCCAGCTCCTTACAGAAAACGATCAGCTCTTTCAATTGATTTTTTGTCAGGATGCCGGCAATGAGAAGCACTGCGTCTGCGCCGTAGAAGCGAGATTCCCTCAGCTGGATCTCATCGATGATAAAGTCCTTGCGCAATATCGGGAGAGAGACGGCCTTTTTTAGGAGTGGAAGATCGGACAGGCTTCCCCCAAAAACTCGACTATCGGTAAGAAGGGAGATGGCTGCTGCCCCCGCCTCTTCATAAATGCGGCCAATCGTGCAAGGGTCGATTTTTTCACGGATGGCACCCGCGGAAGGAGAAGCGAACTTGATCTCAGCGATGACGCCAATCCTCTTCGCCACGGAGATGGCGGCCCTAAAATCACGAAGAGGAGGCAGATCCTTATTTGTTACCGCAGGCACTCCTCTCCTTCTTAGTGCTTCGACCTCAATCTGTTTATGGGCTACGATCTCTTTCATCTTTGAGTGCATGAGAAAACTCCCATCTCTTCTCGTCAGACGCGAGGTGCCAATTGGTGTGTCAGGTCGGCAAGCTTTTCGAGTTTTTCCATCGCCTTGCCGGAATCAATCGAATCTTCTGCCCGCCGGATACCTTCTTTAAAGTGGCCGTCCAGACCCGCAGCCAAAAAGGCCGCCGCGGCATTGAACAGGACGACGTCTCTCTTCGGGCCTTTCTGGCCATTCAGGACATCTCGGATGATCTGAGCATTCACAAAGGCGTTTCCCCCGCCTATTTCCCGAGGGGAAGCCCGCTTAAGCCCCACCTTTTCGGGCGTCAGGTTAAATGTCTCCACCTCTCCATTCTTGAGATGAGAGATCCGGGTAGAACCGCAGATACTGATTTCGTCATATGTCCCTTCTCCGCAAACGACAAAGGCTTCTTTCGTCCCAAGCTTTCTAAGAACATGGGCAAGCTTTTCTGTCAGGGCAGGGTCGTAAACTCCCAAGACCTGGGCGGTGGCCCCGGCGGGATTGGTCAGGGGGCCGAGCAGATTAAAGATGGTTCGGATCCCTATCTCCCTGCGTGCACCCGCAGCGTGTTTCATGGCCCCATGGAAAAGAGGGGCAAAGAGAAACCCGATACCGACTTCGCAGATGCATCGTTCCACGTCCGCAGGGGTGATGTCCAATTTGATCCCAAGATCTTCAATGACATCCGCGCTCCCGCACTGGCTGGAGACGGCGCGATTGCCGTGTTTGGCAACCCTCACGCCAGCTCCCGCGGCCACAAAGGCACAGGCCGTTGAGATGTTAAACGTGTTGGTGCCGTCGCCCCCGGTGCCGCAGGTATCGAGGATGGTTTCGTCTTCGATATTGATCTCATCCCGATCGATGCTCACTGGCTGATCTTTCACGAGGATTTTGACCGCCTTTGCTCTCATCACCCGGGCCGCACCGGTGATCTCATCCACGGTCTCCCCCTTTATCCGGAGGGCGGTGACGAAAGAACCGATCTGGGCGGGCGTGGCCCCGCCGGTCATGATCTCTTCCATGACCTGCTCCATCTCAACTTCTGTCAGGTGATTCCTTTTGACCACCTTGGCAATGGCTTCCTTAATCATGATGCGTCCCTCCTTGTCTTTCCCCCTCGCCCTCTCCTACCAGAGATTTTGTCGCAGTGCCTGTCTCGTCATTGCGAGCGAACGAAGTGAGCGTGGCAATCTCCTATTTTCAATACCTTGTTAGATTGCTTCGGTCGTTTCGCTCCCTCGCAATGACATTACGACACACAGTCTCCCCAGAGGGGATAATTTACCCGACTTTTTCTTTATGATACATCCGGAATAATTCCCGGCCGATAATCATCTTCTGAATGTTGGAGGTTCCCTCGAGGTATTCCATTCCCCGAGCATCCGCGCTCAGCTGGTTGATCAGCTCATTTCTGAAGTAACCCCTTCCACCCATTAACACCTGCGCCCGGGCAGCCACATCCATCACCACCTGGGACGCGAATAGCTTTGCCTGAGAAGAGCTCATCCTGTAATAGGAGGTGCCCACCTGTTTCAGGGCATGGAGGCATAGCCCTCTGGCGGCATTGATTCGGGTAAACATATCTGAGATCTGAAAGCTGATATCCTGGCTGCTCGTCAGGGGATGATCGAATTGTCTTCTTTGATGCGCATATTGATAAAGTTCGCGAAAGATCCGATAAGCCAGGCCGCAGCAGATCCCCGCAATATGAATTCTTCCTCTATCGATCACGTCGAGGGTCAGGACCAGACCCATCCCTTCATTTCCCACAAGATTCTTGGCGGGGACGGGGGAATCTTTAAAAATGAGCTGCCCTGTCGGCAAGACGCTCAACCCATCTTTTTTGGGCAATTCGTTGATCGTGAAGCCTGGCAGATCATCCTCAACGATAAACACACTCAAGGAACGGGGGCCCTGCACGCCCTTGGTGTTGGCCAGAATGGCATAAAGCCGGGCCAGGCCGCTGTTCGAGATAAAAATCTTCTGTCCGTTAAACACATAGTGAGGGCCCACCCTGTCCGCCCTCAAGCCCACGGCGCTCGCATCCGATCCTGCCTTTTCCTCGGTGATCGCAATGGCCCCAAAATCCCCTTCTGCCATCCTGGGAAGATATTCCTTCTTTTGCTGCTCACTCCCGCCGAGCAAGATATCGATCGCACGTCCATGGGACACAAAAATGATGCCCAAGCCCGGAGAGGCGTAGCCGAACAACTCCATCATAAAGTAGATCTCTTGCTCGGAAACTTTTTCCCCTCCGTATTCAGGGGGCGCAAAGAGCTTGAAGAAATGGGCCTCTTTTAAAGCGGAAACGATTTGACCCCACTCCTTCGGATAGATCGCCTTATGGTTTTCTATCCTTGTCTCCAGAATAGAATAGGTGGGAATGACCAATTCTTTGAGGATGGCAATAAACCGATTCACATATCTTCTCTCTCGCCAGCCGGGATAAAATGAATCGAAGATATTCACCAGATTATCCATTGCTTCAGCCTCCTTTAGACGGAAATAGAATGAAATTCTGTAACACTATTGCGCTTTGAAAAATCGGCCCATGTGACGCCGGTTTCCGCTAAGGACGGGATTGAAGAAGTTTTAGGGCGGAAACCTTTTCCCGGTTCATTCAGGTGGCTCCAATGGGACGGCAGCGTTTCGTTCACTTTCCTCGTTTCAAAACCATAAAATATGAAAAACCGCATCCTAAAACTTTGGAAGTCCCGGCCTTGGTGGGAACCAAGGGACAAATGGCACTCCATTTCAAAGCGCTAAAGTGCTACGAAATTCTTGATGATCAGGCTTCCGAGAGGCGTCAAAATCGATTCCGGATGGAATTGCACTCCTTCCACCTTATGTTTCCGATGCCTCAGCCCCATGATCTCCCCCTCCTCCGTCCAGGCGCTTATTTCGAGGCATTCCGGCAGCCCCGTTCTATCGACAATAAGAGAGTGGTAACGCGTCGCCTCAAAGGGATTGGGCAAGCCGCGATAAATCGTTTGACCGTCATGAAAAATTGGAGACGTCTTGCCATGTTTGATCCGTTCGGCCCTGACCACCTTGCCGCCAAACGCATACCCAATCGCCTGATGCCCTAAGCAGACGCCCATGATGGGAATCGCCTGATAAAACCGCTTGATCACTTCAACCGTCATTCCCGCTTCTCTGGGTGATCGGGGACCAGGAGAAAGAAAGACAGAAGTCGGTCTTAGATTGCTCACATCTTCAACGGATAGAGCGTCATTCCTCCGGACGATCACCTCTTCCCCGAGCTGGGCGATACAATGGAAAAGATTATAGGTGAAGGAATCATAGTTATCGATCAAAAGAATCACGGCAACCCCTCCTCGGCAAGTTCAATGGCTTTAAAAATGGCCTGGGCCTTATGCAAGGTTTCTTCATATTCCTTCTCCGGTTCGGAATCAGCAACGACACCTCCGCCTGCCTGCACATAGGCTTTCCCATCCTTGATGAGAATGGAGCGTATTGTAATGCAGGTATCCATATTTCCCAGAAAACTGAAGTAACCGACGGCTCCGGCATAGAACCCGCGGCGAAAGGGTTCGAGCTCTTCGATGATTTCCATGGCCCGGATCTTTGGAGCACCGGAAACCGTCCCGGCAGGAAAAGTGGCCCGAAAGACATCGAAGGCGTTTTTTTCCGGGGCGAGCTCGCCCTGAACATTGGAAACGATATGCATGACGTGGGAGTATCTTTCTACAGTCATCAGCTCGGTCACCTTGACCGAGCCGATCTCGGAGACGCGGCCCACGTCATTTCGGCCAAGGTCGACCAGCATAATGTGCTCAGCTTTCTCCTTTTCATCGGCCAGAAGATCTTTTTCCAACGCCAAGTCTTCCTCTTTGGTCTTCCCTCGCCTACGTGTGCCGGCGATAGGTCGTAGTTCAATCTGCTTGTCTTCCAGACGAACCATCACTTCCGGGGAGCTTCCCATGAGGACAATACCGTTCATCTTTAAATAGAAGAGGTAGGGTGAGGGATTGACGCTTCGGAGGGCGCGATAAATATCGAAAGGCTCACAGTGAACCTCCGTTGAAAACCGTTGCGAAGGCACCACCTGAATGATGTCTCCGGCCCGGATATATTCCTTTGCCCTCTCGACCACTTTCATGTAATCTTCCTTGCTGAAATTCGAGCGAAGCGGAGAGGGAGTAAAAGGGCTCCTGACTGAAGAAGGAGGATTTTGTGTTTGGAGCCTCGCAATGATCGACTTAATCTTATCCTGTGCCTCTTGATAGGCCTCCTCCAAACTCTGCCTGCCGTCCAAGAATAGATTGAAGATGACCTTGATCTTCTTCTTTAAATTGTCAAAGGCCAGCAGCGTATCGGTGATCATGAACGAACAGTCATAAAGGTCTATGTCCTGTTGAAGTTGCTCTGGAATCCTCTCAAAAGACCTCACGACATCATAACTCAGGTAGCCCACCGCGCCTCCGGAAAACCGCGGAAGATCATCGTGCAGAACAGGGTGGTAAATCCCCATAAAACCCTCAAGCGCTCGGAGCGGGTCTTTCACCTTAGCCCTTTGAAGAACTTCGCCATTCTTAAGAATTTCAAAATCCTCTCCTTTGCTTCGGAAGAGGTGAGAGGATCCGGAGCCCAAGAAACTGTAGCGTCCCCATTTCTCGCCTCCCTCCACGCTTTCGAGAAGAAAGGAGGACTTTCCATCGTCGATCTTCCGAAAGGCCGAGATGGGTGTCTCCAGGTCATAGTGAATTTCCTCAAAGACGGGAATGAGGTTCCCCTGATTGGCCAGTCTTTTGACATCTTCTAAAGATGGAGTAATCATGCTTCTCTCCTAAAACAGAAAAGGCTATGGTCAGAAACCATAGCCTTTTTCGATCTGAGTCCGCCTATGAAGAGGCAGAAACAAAAAAGGCCATGGGAGACTGGAAGCCGCCCATGGCCCTTACTTGCGATTTAAATGTTCATGATGGCGCCAGGCAGACCTCCCCCTCTGTGTTCTGCCACCACCAATAATTACCTTGTTTGATCCTATAAATATTCTCCACTTAAATCCTCTTTGGTCAAGGTTACCTGACTATTTAACAAATTCCCCTGGGACTTGTCAAGTTTTTTTGAAGAGAGTTCTAAATACCGCTCCTGTATGCTTTGTTCTTGATGATTCTAAAACCACCATCCACGTTTCCTCATCAGCAAATGGCCTATGCTTTTTGCCTTTCTGAGTTTACCTTTTATTACATAGAACAATCCATCTCCTTCTAATCACCTAAAGGTAGTGATTTGCTATGTACAGAGCTTTATCCGCTTAATTTTGAACTAGCAAGACGATTCAGGCTGACTCCGGACTCGGCTGCCTGGATTGCAAGCTTTCGATGAATTTGGGGAGGGACCCGTACTAAGAACTTACCACTATATTGTCTGCAAGCGATCGGTTCGGGAACGGTTTCTCCCCGACTATGCATATCCTTTATGACATCTTCAACCAACTTCCGAACCCCTCTTAAGGCTACCTCCGGTTTCTTAGCCAACCAGCTCAAGCTGGGAAATTCGGCACACAAACCCACATACTCATTATCGTCCTCTGACCAGGTTACCCGGTAAGTATACCGATCATTTTTCAAGGCCATGATATACCTCCAATCTTTCTACAGCCAATAGCACCTGTCCCACTTGGTAGGCTTTGGCTTTGCCTTTATGATTCTGAATATTTATTCGAGGATCGCCTTGCCACGGGGTTTTGTAGACTCGATGACTGCTCCCACTCTGACGAGCCTCGCGGGAAAAGGGTCAGCCCCTGCAATCACACATTTTCATACATGCTCAACCCATTTTATTGCCCGGCTTATAGCAGCATAGTGTAAACCGAGATGTTCTGCAATTTCCCCCAATGTGCTATTGCAAGACCTGGGGCGAACAGCCTAATTAAGTCGTTTTAGAACCTATGTCCCCCTTCTCGTCGTTTGCGGCTCCGTTTTGCCGCGTCCGGTGCACCTACTCGTTCGCTTCACCGATATATGTCTTTGCGATGGCCAACCTTCACAATCCAGACAGTAAGTTCATCGTCGTGGGTGGAATATACGATTCGATATCCTCCTTGACGAACGCGATATCTTTCTTGACCGGTTAACTTCTCGCAGCCAAGTGGGCGCGAGTTATCTGCAAGCGTTTTGATCCGCTGAAGAATCTTCTTCAGATCGCTCCTGGGTATTGAAGCAAAATCCTTCTCAACGGATGCTCGGAAGTAGAGTTTATATGCGGCCATCTTTTCTCAGCCTTTTGACCATCTCGTCATAGCTGATCAAAGGCTCTCTCACCCTTGTTTCAAACGCCGCAAGATCCTCGGCGTCCTCTGCAATGGCTTCTCGGACCGCTTTGTTGACAAGCTCCGATACCGACGTGGATGTCTCAACCGCCTTTAGACGCAGAGCTTTATGTAGATCGGGTTCAAAGTAGACTGTCGCTCGTTTGACTTGAGTTGCCATAATAGCACCTCCCATTGTAGCTATGTAACTATAGCACTATAACGTCATAACGTCAAGCTCTTCATTTTCAATCTTAAGGCGAATGACCTCTCCCCAGCATGAGATCGTCGTATACAGAGCATCCCGAAAAGTTGCATCTTCTTCCAACTCACCGGTTTCGCGCGAGATTGACTTTTATTCATCTAAAGCTGGTGATTCGCTATATCCTATCAATTCTCCTTTTTATTAAGACCGGGCTCCTCTTACTATGGATTACAGCGAGCACGATTATCTTTTCTTTCTCAACAAGATAAATGATTTTGTATGGAAACCTCTTGACGAGGTGCTTTCTGGTTTCTTTGTATTCTATGGGGTGGATGTTGGGATTTCTTGCTATGAAGTTTAGTCCAGCATCAACTTGCAGAAGGAGGTCATACCCCAACCCTGTCCTCTTATTTCATACCAGGAGTAGGCTTCCTTCAGGTCGTCTTCAGCCTCAGGCCTGACTACGACCCTGTATTTCATTGCCTGCTCACGATTCTTTTATAAACATCCTCCCACGGAGAGCCTAATTCAGGGTTCCGGTGATACTTCTCCAATCGTGCATCAATTATCTTTTTCTCCTCTTCTGTCAATTCGAGAGAGTCGGCCTTTGCTGCTATCGTATCCCAAATATCTTCCACAAGCTGGATTCTCTCCGGAATTGATAAATCAAGGGCATCTGTTGCAGAAATCTTTTTCATAGTTGAAAACCTCCAATCTTTAATGTCTATTTTAAATTATATCCAGAATTTGGACAATGCTTGTATTTCATTCGATTAATACAAACGCATTAAATCTCATTACATCCAACGCCATCGCCCCTCACCCTATCCCTCTCCCCGCTGGGGAGAGGGGAGGGTGAGGGGGCCTATGTCAAAAAACTAAATGCGTCTGTATTAATAACTGCTTTCTGCACCGGGGGCAGAAGTTATTCGAAAAAGGCCCTGCAATCACACATTTTTATACACGCTCCGCCCATTTTATCGCCCGACTCATAGTAGCATAGTGGAAACCCAGATATTCGGCAATTTCCTTCAATGTAGTATTACGAGATCTGAGGCCAACAGTATTTGTCAATTGTCAACAGTCTGTTGAAAAACTAAGGATTTATCAGCCATTTTGAAGAAAATATTGAGTTCGATGCCTGAAAAGAGTCATCAAACAAAATAATTCAAAGAATCTCTTTGAAAGAAACGATTTCCCAAGCCGT
>Ga0208821_1000062_pt1 | contig 91968 bp, 83 predicted proteins | sample June2015DPH_20_5_FD_184720 | JGI IMG/M metagenome (GOLD analysis project Ga0208821, IMG submission 184720) | Peatland microbial communities from SPRUCE experiment site at the Marcell Experimental Forest, Minnesota, USA - June2015DPH_20_40... | ecosystem: Environmental > Terrestrial > Soil >...
CGCTGCTATCAGAGACTATATCGACAATCACAACCAGAATCCACAGGTGTTTGTATGGACCGCACCTGTCGAACAGATTTTGACCAAAGTCGCCAAAAGTAAAGAAGCGTTAGACGCACTACACTAGATGGTTAGCCCCCTTTATACTGTCTCCAGTAGAAAAACAAAGAAAGGAGGCTAACAACTATGGAGGGAGAATTAGAGAAAAGAAGGGTTTTAGGTAGAGGGAATGAAGTTTTTATTGGAGTGGATGTTCACAAAGAGAGTTGGCATGTTACAGCGCGCGCGGAGGAAGAAGAAGTCTTTCATGGGAGTATCCCAAGTCAGTATCATGCCTTGCAAAGGCTTGTTGATCACTTCAAGGATTGTAAGGTGAAATGTTGAATGGGCAAGGAAGGTTTTGCTGTCCATCTTCCGAATCATCCTTATTGCCCTTCGTCTCTAATTCTTGTTTTACTTCATATAAGGAAGAAGCTGAATCTTCCCTTCTGCAACGACCTCTGGGAAGACAACGACCCTTTTCCCAGGCTTTGTCCATTGAAAGCCGCAACCCAAGGCCGTTTCTTTGGGGTCGACACCATAGATAACCTGATGATCTTTGCCAAACCTGATTCTTCCAACCACGCCTGACATATCCATTTTTTCCAGGGCACTGACTACTGCGTCTGGTTCGATGCCCTTCGCCCGCTCAACCGCATTAACCATAATATAGACAGCATCGTAACTCGGTCCTGGTCCATGATGTGAGAGTCTCTTCCTTGCTTCTTCTCCCCATTTTTTACCGAAATTCTGGTTAAAAGCAACGGACTTGGGTACTGCCTTATTTTTGTCAAGAGTTTGTTCTCATATCCTGGAATTGTATGAACTCGCTATGGACTGAAATTTTATTCTCTTGTAACTCTTTGAATATGTTGCATTTATCTCTGAATGGACAGAGGTTCAAATCCTCTCGCCCCGACCATTTCTCTTATCATTTCCGGTCCCTCTATTTTTTGATATCGGCGGATTCCGTTGTAACCGGAACAGGATCAAATCCATTCCCACGCATCATCATCATAGATAAATTTTCAATCCGATATTTTCCATAGTCCTCGGTCATCTTAATTGAATGTTGAAATGGCCAAGAACGTTTTCACCCTCTCCACTGGAAGAGAGTCTGCGTCAATCTAGTCCGTTCCTTCCTCATTCAAGAAAGCGGGTCACCATCCCGAGAACCTAAGCCATGTCCTCATTTGACATTCAGAGACTTGCCATCCCTTCGAGTTAGCAATCGAACCGTTCACTGACTATCGGAAGATAAAATTGGAAGAGGCGAGAGCATGAACGCTTCAACGCTTAGATGCGGTAGATAGGGCTCTTGGAGATCATCGACCTGCCCACAGAGTCTCGTGCGGGAGTCCGTATGAAAAGGAAGCCGTTTTCACATTTTTTGATAAGCAATTCGGGACTTTTGTGAAAATTGTTTCCCATTTCAACGGGGCTGGTTTTCCAGGAACTTGCGTTTTGTAGGCGGTAATTTGTTGATAAGTTTACGGGGTTTCCAACGTTCCTCTGAAAAGAGATTTTGCTGGCATTAAATTTGCTTAATCTGCTTCGTGAAGATTTGTACCTACCCGCATCCAACCACCGTGGTCACCGAGGGCTATGGCGTGCAGACTTAGGCCCCGCGAGTGAGTCAAAAAATTGAGGAAAGGGTTACACATGGTAGCTTATGAATTCTACTGGCGTGATGAAGCAGAGCGAGTCCACTTTATTGGTATCCTCCCAGAGAGAAGGAAAAAGCCAGAAAGAATAACGCAGGAGTCGGTCCTGAATTGGGGAATGATGGTTATAGGTGATGGTTCAGGTGTCAGCGATATCTACTTTGTTCGGGTGGAATTTTGAGCGCTAAAGAGTAAACCTCTGCCTAATCGTCGTAACCGAGGGCAGGGTTAGGAATGTGTCTGCTCCATTTACCCATATTTCTGTCAGTAATCTCTAACGAGTAGGGGCATATGCGAGTGAAGAAGGTGACGGATTTAAGCTGGTGAGAGTATGGTGGTCTATAAAGTCTTTTACAAGAATTATGAGCTTAAGCAAGGTGAATTTGTGGGGTTGTTGGTAGAGAGGAGGAAAGACTTGCGGGGAAAGACCCAGCTTGGATCTGGGTTGAAATGGGCAAGGTTGACATTTGGCTGTATGGTGAGAGATTCGAGAGTGATCCTTGTAATACCCAGTGAGTTAAAGCCAGGAAGCGATGCTGAATGGCTTATGGAGAGGGGGGTATTTACCAGAGGAGAGTTGCTGGGGATGATTACGCCGATTGACCAAGAGATGAAGGTAAAGGGGGAGGGGGTAACGTATATAAGGGGTGATTGATAGAATAGGCTTTTATGTCTGAAAAGGATTTGCGCCGCTTCAGACTCAGACTCTACGAAGGCAGGTGTGATTTCCGCAGAAGATCATCAACGGTCTTGACCGGATTGAAGGTTTCGAGAGGGACTTCCACAAAGACAGTATTCCAGAAGGCCATAGATCCATTCCACAAACCGGGTAGTTCCAGCGCCTTGATTTCGCCATTTGCATAGGGTTTGGTGGAAATCAAAACCGCATCCCTATCGGCGTAACGGTGCAAATCAAACCTCTCGCCCCGGTAGTCCATGACCCCGCACACCAGATCAACGGGATTAAAATGTGTAGAGGATCTCCAAATCTCTTTTTGCTCCGTCGAATCTGGATCAATTTGGCTTTCTTCTACGATCTGGAGTGACTGGGTCCCGTCCCTCTCCTCGACCCAGAAAGGGCCCCCGCCGGGTTCACCCTCATTCTTAACCATGCCGCAGACCCGGACAGGTCTGTTTAGCTTTTGGAAGATATATTCTTTTTTGGTAGATGCCGAGTAGTCCCCAAATCCGTCAGGAAAAGGCATGAGCAGCCTTTCTCGGCAAAAACCGATGATCGACGATAGCTGCGCATCCTCCACTCCTTTTCCGGAAAAAAGATTTAGAATCCTGAAGATCTCATTTTGTATCTGAACCAAATACCCCCCCAACAACTTCTTATAAAGAGCCGTGATATCTTTCAGGCGGTCAGGAACGACATTGTCGATGTTCTTTAAGAAAATAATATCGCCGTCTACAGCGTTCAGGTTTTGAAGAAGCGCGCCATGGCCTCCTGGCCTGAATAGGATTCCGCCGTTCCTATCCCGGAAAGGTCTATTATCCGTACCCATGGCTATCGTATCCGTGGAAGGAAGCTGCGTCGTGACAGAGATTTCATAACGTACTCCGTACAGATTTTCGTAATCCGCTCTCACTCGATGGAGCAAATCCTTAAACTGGGATCCGTGCTCTTTAGAGACGGTAAAATGGATCCTACAGGTGTTATGGGCATCTCTGATGTAGAGAGCTGCCTCAGCAAGATGCTCCTCCAGGGCGGTTCGATTGTGTCCGGGATAGATGTGAAATTTCAGCAGGGCCTTTGGAAGCCACGCATAGTTAAGACCTTTCCGGGTAAGGATATACTCAAGAATATCAGCGCAACGCTTATCGCGAATATAGCTCTCTACGCTCTGTCCGTGTAAGGCCATGACGTCCTTCAGGTCATCGTAAAAAGCAAACTTGACGACATTTTGGAGAAATTTTGAAGAACCTTCTTCCGAATCGAATCTCCCCTGGCGGCAACCACTTTGCCAGTCCTTGAACAAACGGCTGGCAGCACCCGAAGCAGGCACGAACTTGAGCATCCCCCCCTTCATGGCAGCCTGGTTGTAGAGGGAGACCAGGGCCCCTCTCTCAGACGGGATTACTTGTATGATACCGTCTCCGATTCGAGCGGGCCTTATCAATTTGATCGGTTCTACCCCCCTACGGAATATCTCGAGCTGCCTTAGGACCTCGTGGATATCCATTCCTCTATTTGTGATCGCCCGCAAATCCTCTTCTGAAAAAAAACCTAAAGACATGAGGTGACTTTCCTCTGAGGCTAATGGCAACTTTCTTGCCTAATTTCATATATATAACAAGATCGTCGATCGGACAAGGGGATCAACTCTATGCCTTACCCGTTGGTACCATAAAACTTGAATACGGTAGTACGATCATCGAAGGCAATTTCTGAGATGAAACACTATTGGTTTAGTCTGGATTCCTATTATTTTTCAGTTGAACAAAATAAATTTTTATCCTAATATCTATTCCATATGGGAACCCTTGGAAGAAAAATCATGGTGGTTGATGACAACCAGGATTTTGTCGATTTTATTAGAAAAATTTTGGAAAGTAAAGATTTTAGGGTCTCTGTTGCTTTGGATGGGAAGACGGCCATCGAAAAAGCACTATTTGATATCCCTGAGTTGGTTCTCCTCGATCTGAAGTTACCCGATATCCCCGGAGAAGAAGTATTGAAGAGAATCAAGGAAATTGACAAGGATATCGCCGTCATCGTTATTACGGGATACGGAGGAGAACAGGTAGCCGTCGATATGATGAGAAAAGGCGCGGTCGATTTCCTCTCAAAGCCCATCGATTACGAAGTTCTTATATCGTCTATGAAGAATGGGTTAGAAATCCGTGACGCCCAGATTGAAGATAGACGGTTTGACCGTTATCCTTCCCTCGAAAGATTCTTCCCGTTCTTGGCACACGAGATTCGAAATCCACTCCACGCCATCTCTGGAGCGCTTGCTATCATTCAGAGGAGATCGGATCTAAAAGATGAGATTCTTGCTCAGTCTATAAAGATTATCAATGAGGAAGTTCGACATTTAAACGAGTTTGTGCAGGAATGTCTAAACTTTGTTCGGCCCCCCGATGCGGTTCGCTTCATTGGAGTTGAAATCAACGAGGTTATCTCGGTTGTGATGAATGTCATCCTCCACATGCTTGAGTCAGAATCCAAAAAAATCAGAGTGGTGACAGATATCACTCCCCACCTTCCACTGGTTTATGCCAATTACGAGGAGCTCAAACAGGTCTTTTTAAATATAGTGAAAAATGCTTACGAAGCTATGCCTGATGGAGGAGAACTTACCATAAAGGCTTGCTTAAGGCCGGATTCTCAGAAAGACATAGAAATTACTTTTATCGATAATGGAACGGGCATCAAAAAGGAGAATTTGAACAAGCTTTTTAATCCTTTTTTTACCACCAAAGTCAGAGGAACCGGTTTGGGGTTGGCTGTCTGTCGGAGGATTATCGTTGAGCGGTACCATGGGAAAATTCATGTTGAGAGTATAGAGAACAAAGGAACGACTGTCAAAGTGGAGTTACCCGCGGGCCGTCGGCCGGGAGATTAGGGTATGGCATTTATTCCATCCATTTTAGTCGTCGATGATGAACCCAATTCCCTTTTTGGAATTTGCCAGGTTTTGGCCGACGAAGGATTTCAAACCATTCCAGCCAATAATGGGAAAGAGGCGTTAGAGAAACTCAGAACCCATCCGGTCAGTCTTATCATCACCGATGAAAAAATGCCCGACCTGACCGGAATGGAACTCCTTTTGGAGGTGAAGAAAACACATCCGCACATTCCATTGATTCTCATCACGGCTTATGGTTCTGTCTTTATGGCCGTCGAAGCCTTGAGAAGGGGTGCCTTTTATTTCTTCGAAAAACCCATCTTTGACAAGCTCGAGAGGTTTTTTATCATCATCCGGCAGGCCCTTAAAACGCAGGAGATGGAGAAGGAGATCGACTATCTCCGGAAGGAAATTACTGAAAAATATTCTTTCCCGAATATCATCGGAGATCATCCCAAGATGGCGGAGATTTTTGAGATCATTAGTCGAGTTGCCGAGACGGATGCAACGGTCCTGATCCAGGGAGAAAGTGGGACGGGGAAAGATCTCATCGCAAAGACGATCCACTACAGAAGCTTGAGAAGAGAAAAACCCCTAGTCACCGTCAATTGCGGAGCATTGACCGAGAGCCTCCTCACCAGTGAACTCTTTGGCCATAGGAAGGGCTCCTTTACAGGCGCGGTCAAAGATACCATTGGTCGCTTCCAGGCGGCGGACGGCGGAACAGTGGTCTTGGATGAGATTGGTGAGATTCCAATTAATCTGCAAAAGACGCTTTTAAGGGTGATTGAGGAGAAAGAGTTCGAAAGGGTGGGAGATAGTCAATCGACAAAAGTGGATATTCGAATCATCTCTACGACGAATCGCAATCTTCAGGAGGAAGTTGCCGAAAATAATTTCAGAGAAGATCTTTATTATAGATTGAGTATCGTTCCCATTACCCTTCCGCCCTTAAGAGAACGGGCATCTGATATTCCTTTTTTGGTCAATCATTTTCTTAGAAAATTCCAGAAAGGGAAGACGCCCATCCGGGTCGAGCCGGAAGTGATGGAGCAATTGAAGACTTTTTCTTGGTCTGGAAACGTAAGGGAATTGGCCAACATTATTCAGCAGATGGTGGTGTTCTGTAGAAAAAATACTATTAGTATCGATGACCTTCCACCTCAGCTTTTCCTGAAGGAGGGAAAGGAACGAAAGGAAGAAAGGGGAAAGGTCCAATTGATCAAGATGGTCTCTGACCTCGAAAAAAGGTGGATCGTCAGCAAGCTTGAGGAAACCGATTGGAACCAAGAAAAAGCAGCAAAACTTTTGGGGATCACTCGGAAAATGCTTGGTAATCGAATCAACAAGTACAATATCAAACCCAAAAGGAGTAACAGATGGCCTCATCCTAAGATTTGACAGTAAATTTCCCGGGGTTTGATTGCCATGGCCTCCAACTGGATTCTCTTACTTGACCCTTTTAAGAACCTCCTCAATGCGTATCGCATGATTTTGGAAGAAGAGAATTATCTTGTCGAAACTGCTCTGAATTCAAGTGATGCCTATCAACTTATTAAGCGAAGGCATTATTCCGTCATTATTACAGAATATGCCCCTCCTTTTGAGAGCACCGATTACATGATTCAGTGGGTGAAAAGAAACTCGCCCGAAACCTATGTCATCATCGTTACCAATGCAGCTATTGACGAGAAAACATACGAGAATCTTTTCGCCATTGGTGTCGATGATTTTATTTTGAACCCCTATTCTCCGGAGAGGATTCTCGTCCATGTTAAAAAGGGCATAAAACAAAGGGATCTAATTCTTAGAGTTAAAGAGCTGGAAAGGCTTAATCTACTTGAACCCATCACAGGAAAGATTCAAGAGGTTATATTCAATGTCATGTTTTTTAGAAGGTGTCTTCGCCAAGAGATTAAGAAGGCGAAGCGTCATCACCGTCCGTTTTCTTTATTATTGGTACGAATGCCCGACCATGCGGAAATAAGCGATCGATTTGACAGTCTTTACACGGAACTTGTAAGAATTGTCAAGAGACATACAAGAGAAGAAGATATGGTGGGTAAAAACAATGGTGAAATAGGCATCCTTCTTCCGGAGACAGACCGAACTGGCTCCGAGGCCTTAATGCAAAGGCTTTCTGGATTAATTCTTACTTACCCCCAATTCAAATCTGACACCTCGGTAGAACCCTACGTCCGAACATTGTCTTTCCAATCCTTCACCTATCCAGACCAGTTTTCCATTCCCGAGCCTCTGCGGGCTGTTTTGGAGGAGGTAGATAAGGAAACCCTTTATTGATATTGATGATCCGCCCGCCAATTTACCCCCTTTTAGCTCACCTGTAAAACCATTAGAAATTATTGAAATATTTTAAGACAGCGAGCCTTTTGGCACAGGTTTCGTGCCAAAGGGTCATTTTCAGATTTGAATATAAATTCTGACCAGGCTCATTTCTTTAAAAAACCATTTTAAACTCAATGACTTAGAAGTGGCGTAAAATAACATTCAATTGGTACGCAAATTGCTCTACTTAATCCAGTTTTCAATTCGAGAGGTGGCAGATCCAGGGCAGGGTATCTTTTTCAACAAACGAAAAATGATATACCTCATCTGTCATCCAGACTTCTTTTAACACCTTTGGCTATGTCGAAAGAAACGATTCTCATACTCGATAAGGAATTTCATACCCAATGGACGTTAAAAACGCTTTTAGAGACAGAAAAATATATTGTGCTCGCTGTGGATGCGATTGAAAGGGCCTTGCAAAATTTTCAAGAGTTTGAGGTGTCCGGTCTGATCACCGAGTATCGAATCGATTACACTCTTACTCCTGAAATCATTCGAGAACTAAAGAAGAATTTCCCAGAGCTCTATGTGATGATGGTTACCTATGAAAATTTAGAGGAGAAGGAATACGTGAAAATCATGAGTTCCGGCATAGATGATTTTTTTCTAAAGCCGATCTCAGGCGAGAAAATTCTAATCCATCTGAAAAAAGGGCTGCGACAACGCAGAATCCTTCTTCAAAAAAAGCGGTTGGAACAAAGATTGAACGAAATAAAAACGAATAGAACCGGCCAAGAGGCCGCCTTCAGCATGGATAGTCCGCCTCACAATAAATCTTTCACGGTGAGGTAAAAAAATCAGCTATTGGGGGTGAGAAAATGGAAGCAGGGACCCTAACGAAAAGTTCTAAAATATCCACCAATGTTCTCTATCCGCTTGATAAGAAAAGCAGGGCCTTCGTACTTTTTCAAAAGGTTCAGGGAGCCATGCGGAACGTTCCTAATTTCGGCGATACCTGCAAAGCGATTTTGGATGCCGTCATGGACGAGATGGATGCCGAAAACTGTTCTCTGATGCTGAAAGATCCGATCTCCGGCGATTTAGCTATCTGCGCCGCCCGCGGAAAGAATGAAGAGAAAAGTGTGTTTTACCCAAATCGATCTGGTAACGGGAAAAGATTCAAATCAGGAGAAGGGATTGCAGGTTGGGTCCTAAAGGAAGGGCAGGCCGTATTGCTGAATGATGTAATAAGGGAACCTCATTTTATCAGTGTAGCGGGGTTAAGTAATAGCAACAACCATAATAATAAGGTCAATTCACTCATCTGTTTTCCAATACGTGAGAAGGATCAGGTTGTGGGAGTCTTCAATCTCAGTCATTCTAAGAGAGGAGCCTTTAACGAAGGGGATAAATTGGCTTTAGCCTATATCTCCAACCAGGTTGGCGCCGCCCTGACCTCCGCCCGTTTCTTTTTGGAAATCAATGAAGTAAACCGCTTGACGAAGGATTCCAGGGAAGTTTTTTCCAAGGAAAAAGTGGTTCCTATCTTTCCTCCCTCCTCTTCCACTTTTGTTGAGGTGGGTGAAGTCACTCGAGAGGAAGGGATCTTTATTTACACCAGTGACAAGATGCAGCGAATTAAAGAAATTATTGACCAGATAGCCAATACGGATGTCACGGTGCTGATTCAGGGAGAAAGCGGGGTGGGCAAGGAGGTGGTAGCCCGTTCCATCCATCTCAATTCCTTCCGCAGAGAGAGACCGTTTGTCAAGGTGAACTGTGCTGCCCTCCCTCAGGAACTTTTGGAGAGTGAGCTTTTCGGCTATGAAAAGGGCGCGTTTACAGGAGCTTATCGTCAAAAACCAGGGAAATTTGAACTGGCCAACGGTGGAACGATCTTCTTGGATGAAATTTCAGAGATCAGCCTTTCTCTTCAGGGAAAACTTCTCCAAGTCCTTCAGGACAGAGAGTTCTCCAGATTAGGAGGGAAGAAAGACCTCCGAGTAGATGTACGAGTACTCGTAGCGACAAACAAAAATATGGAAGAGGGGGTCAAGAGCGGTCGATTCCGTGAGGATCTTTACTATCGGCTGGATGTTGTCAATATCACGATCCCCCCATTGAGAGAGAGGAGGGAGGAGATCCCAATCTTTGTGGAGTATTTTTTGGACAAATTTAGCAGGAAATACCAAAAAAGGCTGGTCCCCTTATCTGATAAGATGATGGAGGCTTTTTCCCGGCATGATTGGTTAGGAAACGTGCGGGAGTTGGAAAATGTAATCCAGCGGTTTGTTGTTCTGGGGAACGAAAAGGCGATCCTCGAGGAGTTGACTCCTGCGGTCCAAGAGGATTCTGTGTTTGAGAAAAAGAGAAAAATGGTCCCAGCGAGAGAATTCTGGCCTTCCTTAAAGGAAGTTCATCAGGAAGCCATTAAAGAGGCAGAGCACGAAGTTATCCTTAAAGCTTTAGAGATGACCAATTGGAACCGCAAGAAGGCGGCCGATATATTAAGTATTAGTTATAAAGCCCTTCTCTATAAGATTAAAGAAATCGGCCTCGATAAAAGACTTATTCCTCAAGCGTCGTAAATTTTTGTCCTTACGTTAGAATTCTCGGAAAGTGAGCGGGCAGAGAACCGAAGAGGAACGTAAACCCCGGCTCTGCGGGGCATACTCTGATATGGCTGGCCTCCTTCTCAGTAGAATGGAATCAGAAGAACAGAAGGAAATTTCCACTCCCTTTAAGAAATGGACCAAAGTGGAATTGCTTTTCCACTTTTTCCCCATTTTTTTCCACTTTGTTCCCGATGTTTTTAGCAGGTTAACGGAATATTTCCCGATCGAGGTCGGTGAAATCTGTTCCTTTTCAAGGGATTAGTCAGCATACGAGAAATAGTCTCTTATTGGCATATAGATTGCTTTTTTAGTTTTTTATGAGGGGCATTTTATGAGCGACCTTTCCCAGATCTTTTTCGCCAATAATCCTAAGATGAATAAAATCAAGTCAACCATTGATGAGGTGGCCAAAACGGATATTACGGTTTTAATTAAGGGTGAGAGCGGGACAGGAAAAGGACTGCTGGCTCAGGCCATCCATTTAAATTCGCACCGGCAAGACAAACCTTTTATCAAGGTGAATTGCGCCGCGATTCCTAAGGGACTCCTCGAAAGTGAACTCTTTGGATTTGAAAAAGGTGCCTTTACAGGAGCCCATTTAGAAAAGCCGGGGAAATTCGAACTGGCCAATAATGGGACGATCTTGCTGAACGATATCGGAGAAATAGACATTTCCATTCAGGCAAAACTTCTGCAAGTGCTACAAGACGGGACGTTTTCTCGTTTAGGGGGGAGTGGAGATGTGACGGTGAATACCCGTGTCGTTGCGACAACCAAAGATCATTTAGAAAGAACAATGATGGAAGGGAATTTCCGTGAAGACCTCTTTTTCAGGGTTAACGTGATTAGCATCACGGTTCCGCCTTTACGAGATCGGAGAGAGCAGATCTTTCCTCTGTCACAATATTATTTCGACTTTTATAAGAAGAAGTATGGAAGAGAAACTCCACCTTTTTCATCGCCGGTAATCAGCGCACTGAGAGAATATGCATGGCCCGGAAACATCCGTGAATTAGAGAATGTGGTTAAACGGATTGTCCTGTTGGGTGAGGAAAATACCGTCCTGCAGAGCATTTCCAATAGCAGGTTGGTCGATGGAAGGAATCCTGAGCCCAACGGAGATGGATCACCCAATGCTTCGGGGGAAAATAAGTATTTCAACTTGAAAGAGGTCGGGAAAAGAGCGGCTGAAGTCGCAGAAAAAGAAATTATTCAAAATACTCTGCAAGAGACTCATTGGAACCGGAAACAGGCAGCTAAATTACTTCGCGTGAGTTATAAGGCGCTCCTGTATAAGATTCAAAAATATCATTTAGATGATATAAGAGGATGCCGAAAGGTGGGAGAAGAGACCGGTTGAAGGTCTCCCCTTAATTATTTCAAGAATAAAATGGGGATGAGTATATGAGAGGGAGGAGCGGGAATGGGAAATTCGGGGGAGGAGCTCCCGAACGGAGCAGAGGAAGCAATCGGCAGAATCCTGAATCGCGATTTGTTCCTTTTTATTTTGGACATCGAGGTGAAACGTTCACGGCGTTATCAGAATTTTCTGTGCCTCGTGCTTTTCAAAATTAGGCAATTTTCACAAGAGGGGGATCGACAGCGTTTGCAGGCCTGCTCACGGACATTGAGTCATCTCTTAGTGGAGGAGATACGCGAGAGCGATATCATCGGTTCTTTAGAATTGGATAAACTGGTGGTTCTTCTCCCTTATGCGGACGTGGAAGCGGGAACCCATGTTAGATCCCGTTTTGAAGATGCTCTGAAATATTATGACTTTAAGAGCAAGGGCTTTGAAATCATGATCGATCAAGTCTGCTTTCCTGTCAACGGGTCAGACATGATGGATCTTATTAGAGGGGCATTACGGGTACCATAATCTTCATCTAAGGTAAAGGACAAAGGAGAAAATCTTGAAAACTATTAATCAACTTATGAATGGAGAGATCAGATGAAAAAATTGCTGGGCATCGGGAGCACAGGGGCATTCATACTCTTATTAATAATGGCCCACGGTGCCTACCCTCAAGCGGATAAGGCGACCTTTCCGGCAAAGGAAGCCCAGGCTGAAATTGCTGCCGACAGCGATCGTTATGTGATCGGAGCCGAAGATGTCCTCTACATCCACGTTTGGAGAGAAGACGCTCTTTCGAGGACGGTTCCTGTCAGGATGGATGGAAATATTTCTCTTCCGATCATCAATGAAATTAAGGCGGCTGGATTAACGCCCCTTCAATTGAAGGAGGCATTGACCCAGAGATTAAAAGAATTCATTGAAAGCCCGAGTGTTTCTGTAACCGTAACGGAAGCCAACAGCTTCAAGGTCTATGTTTCAGGGCAAGTCAAGACTCCCGGGGTCTATCGGCTTCGAAGCGAGACCACTGTCCTCCAAATCATCCCCATGGCAGGCGGGTTTACGGAATGGGCTAACCAAAAGAAAATCCTCATCATCCGAAGAGAAAATGGTAAGGAGTCACGAATCACCGTTAACTACAAGAAGATTATGAAAGGTGACAATTCAGGTTCCAACATTACGTTAAAATCGGGCGATACGGTTATTGTTCCGTAATAGTTGGCAGGCAGGAGCTGGCAACAGGTCTTTAAGAAAAGAAGGGGTGGAAACCTGATGAACGCAATGAACTTGACGAAACGACTTTCCCGCTTTGGCAGGGTGATCTTTATCTTGTTAATTTTATCGGCCCCTTCGATGGTCTATGCGGATACGGGAGATATCCTGTCCAGGTTTCAATTTTATGGAACCGTCCAGGAGACATACGATAGCAACGTCAACCTTACGTCCAATAGAGACAAGAAAGATGATTTAATTACCACCGTTTCCCTTGGGTTAAGATTTTCCACGCTGCCACGGTCCGAGGCGACCGGTGAATTTCAACCCCCTTCAACTACTCGAGAGGCAAGATACGGGATCTTCTTAGACTTTCTTCCAAGCTATGTTTATTACGGCGGGGGCACAAATGATAACTACGTAAGCCTCAGTGGAAACATGGACGCCTGGTATACATGGGATAGGAAGCTGACGTTCCGAGTCAAAGATTATTTAACCCGATCCGAAGAGCCTCTGGAGCAAAATTACTCCTCCAGTGCTTTACCGGGCCAAATTCTTCTCGGAAGTCAAAGGGGAAGGCCTATCTATTTCCGAAACGTGGCCCAACCTTCTGTTGAATATCAATTTGGTGAGGGTGACATCCTCTCGGTCAATTTACTCAACAATATTTACAAAAATCGAAGTCCCCTTTTCGAGGATAGCACGGAATACAACATCAATCCTAAGATCACTTACTGGTTCAATATCAGACATGGGGTGTCTTTAGAATACGCCCTCGACCTGGGCGATTTTCAGCGTTCCCCGGACATGACAGCGAATCTGGGGAAGGGCCGTTACATCTATCGTTTTGATCCGACAACATCGATTTTTGCAGAATATACCTTCCAGAGACGGGAATTTCAAAGGCAAGTTTCGAATGCTGCGTTAGATTATGATGTCCACGTACCGGCGGTTGGCTTCGAATATGCTTTCAGCCCGACGCTCTCTCTTACCGCGAAATTTGGCTATTTCTGGCAAATCGTACCGAAGGGATCGAATGAGGCCGGGCCAGTTTACGACATCGTTATCAAACAGCGCGCTGAAAAAACTACCTATACGCTCGGCTTCCAAGGCGGATATACTGAGGACTATTTTACAGCTCAGAATCTTGGGTTTGCGAAGTACAACCAGGTGATTGGAACGATCACGCACCAACTGATGGAAAGATTTGTTTTGACCCTTTCAGGCCGCTATCAAAGACCTAAGTTTGATGACGGGCGTTTAGATAACGTATGGGGAGTCACAACCGGAGCTTCCTATCGAATACTAAGATGGCTGACCATTGGCCTCGAATTCTCCTACACAGGAGACCATTCAAATGAAGAAGGAAATAATTATACCGATTTTCGAGGGATATTTCGGGTAACAGCCACATATTAACTTAAGGGTGGAAGGGGTCAAGGATTAATTCTCGTATCCCGGAATCCCATGCCCCTGGGCCCTTCGAACCCTGGAATTTTGGGGAGTAATCAAATGCCAACGACTGAAAAGCCTTTTAACATTCATGACTATTTAGAGGTTGGTCTACGCCGAAAGTGGTACATCATCATTCCACTCATTCTTTGTGTTCTGGCCTCCATTGGTGTTTATAAATATCTTCCCAAGGTCTATAAAGCGACGACCGTGATTCTGGTTCAGCCACAAAGGGTTCCGGAAAGTTATGTCCGGGCGACCATCACGGATTCTGTGGCAGGCCGATTAAGTACGATTGGTCAGGAAATATTGAGCCGCACGCGATTGGAAAAAGTTATTCAGGAATTTAACCTCTATTCAGAGGTTCGAAATAAAGTTCCCATGGAAGGGATCGTCGAAATGATGAGAAATGCGGTCGAAGTAAAGGTTCAAACCACTCCTCAAAATGATCGGACGCAAAACTCTTTTTCCATCTCTTTCGAGGGCAAAGATCCCAAGATAGTGATGATGGTGACAAATGAGCTAGCCGCCTTGTTCATCGAAGAGAATTTAAGAGTCCGTGAATCGCAGGCAGAAGGTACTGCTGAATTCCTCAGTAAGGAACTGATGGAAATGGAGGAACGATTGAAACAGGATGAGCGCGCTATTCGGAATTTTAAAGAGCGGTCAATGGGTCAACTTCCCCAGCAGCTTGATGCAAATTTGAGAACCCTCGAACGGTTACAACAACAACTTCAAACGACAAGTGAAAACCTAAGGGCTGCAGAGGATAGGAACATGCTGCTACAAAATCAGATTGAACAGCTGAAGACGCGGGGACAATTCTCAATGTCCCATAGACTTCATGGAGACACGGGTTCAGGGACAGAAGATATGGGCAGGCAAGGCATTCCCGAAGATCCATTAATCATTCAACTGAATAATCTGAAGCGAGAGTTAGCAAGCGCACAATCTAAATACAAGGAGACCCATCCAGATGTAATCGATCTGAAGAAGAAAATAGCGAACCTTGAGCTCAAGGTGAAGAAATTGTTCGAAAGGCAAGAGGCTGAGAGAGCGGGGACCGGGATGAGCGACGAGAGTTTATCCGGATTCACTTTAGATCCCAATACGGCAAGACTCATTGCTCAATATACGGAACAATACAACAGTGCAATGCTCGAAGCAAAGCGGTTAAAGGAAGAGATAAAAAACTTAAAAGAGCAAATCGGCATCTATCAAAAAAGAATCGAAGAAACACCAAAACGGGAGCAAGAGATAGCACTCTTGACAAGAGACTACGACCTCTTAAGGACCAATTATCAATCTCTTATGGAGAAAAAGATTCAGGCTCGGATGGCGGAGAATTTGGAACGGAAACAGCAAGGGGAGCAGTTTAAGATTTTGGACCCGGCCCGTATTCCTGTAAAGCCATTCAAACCCGATCGCAATAAAATGCTGCTGATGGGAGGTGTCATCGGACTTGTGGCGGGATTGGGGCTGGTCTGGTTTCGAGAATCAATGGACCAATCCTTCCATGCCGTCTCGGACCTGGAAGAGTATTTGGGCATTCCCGTGATAGCGGCCATCCCAAATCTGATAGAAGAAAGGAAAGCAGCCTAACGACCACAAAGGTACGCAAAGCGCAAAGCGCATGGAGCATAGCGTAAAAAAGAATATAAAGAACAATAATGGCGAAATTTAGATTTCAGGATTTGAAATCTGGCAATTGGCAATAGAAATCGCAAGCGATCTTTTTGAGGTGGCAGATGAATTGGAACAAAGGAAGTTATACCGGTTTGCGGATCAACTTAGAGGGGCTGGAATGTCCATGTCAAACAATATAGCTGAAGGTTCAGGGTCTTCATTTAAAAAGGAGTTCAAACAATTCCTGAACGTGGCTCGAAGATCCACTTTTGAGAACGCCAATATTTTAATTTTGCTAAAGAGGAAAGATCTGATTACAGAAGGACGTTTAGAAAAGCTTTTGGATAAACTCGATCACCTTTGTAGACAGATTACAAATTTTCAGAGCTCATTAACGTGAGTAACGGTTTGCGCTATGCGCTCTGCGCTTTGCGCTATGCGGGTACCTGAAGATGTACGAACAATATTACGGCTTAAAGGAAAATCCTTTTAATGTGACCCCCAACCCCGAATATATCTATCTGGGTGAGAAGCATCGGGAGGCCCTCGCGCAATTACTTTACGGGGTGAGGGAGAGAAAGGGGTTCATCGTCATTACCGGGGAAGTGGGCACCGGGAAAACAACCCTGATCCACTATCTTCTTGATAAAATGAACGGTAGTCACACAAGGACAGCCTTCCTATTTAACCCCAAATTGACCGTTGACGATTTCCTTCAATACATATTGAAGGATCTGGGAGTAAGGGTTCAGGGAAAAACAAAGGGGGAGTATCTTCATAACCTGCACCGATACTTGCTCCAGGCTTACCAGAGGGATGAAAGAGTAGTCTTAATCGTTGATGAAGCGCAGGGGTTAAGACCGGATCTGCTCGAAGAGATCAGGCTTCTCTCAAACCTCGAGACGTCAAGATCGAAGCTGATCCAAATCGTTTTGCTCGGTCAACCAGAATTAGACAGGACCCTTTCCCAACCGGAATTTCGCCAGCTAAGGCAGCGAATTAATTTAAGATACCGTTTGTCGCCCCTTTCTGAAAAAGAGACAAGGGAGTATATCGGGAAGAGGTTGAAAATTGCAGGCGCGAAGGAGCCTGTTTTCACGGAGAAAGCAATTCAAGAAATCTATCTGAAATCAGGAGGAATCCCTCGATTGATCAACATTCTCTGTGACAATGCCTTATTAAATGGATATGCCCTGGACCAAAAGATGGTAGACAAAGGGTCGGTAAAAGAGGCCGCTAAGGATTTGAAGCTAAGGAAGAGGTCTTATGGAGTTTTAATTTTGCTCGTGATAGGCATTTTTATTACCGCAGGCATTCTACTATTCGTTTATTTGCAGAGGGGGTGGGCATCTGTTGCCCCTTTATGCTGTGCGCTCTGCGGTTTGCGGGGTTTAGAATGAGTCGGATTTACCGCGCCCTTGAAAAGGCAGAAGAAGAAAAAAGGCAGAAGGTAAAGGAAGAGCCCTCTGTAAAAGTATTCGAAGAGAAGCCTTTTCTAAAAAAGGAACCGCCAAGCCTAAAATTGACTGAAGAAAAAATAGAGAAAACGGGGAAGACAGAAGAACCGGGACTTCCCTCAAAAGAAGAACTTCCTGTTTTACTCGTTCCGCGCAATTCCATTGCGGAAGAAGAATTTCGAAAGCTGAAGACTCAAATTTTTCTTCGGTTGCCTAATCCTCCTCATTCCATTCTTATTACGAGCACGGGACCCGGGGAAGGAAAGACAACGGTGTCTGTCAATTTAGCGACGGCTATTTCAAAGGAAATTCATAGAAAGGCCATCCTCATCGATGCCGACCTTCGGAAACCGAGTATCCATCTTGAGAACAGTCAAAACGCAAAAGGTCTATCCAACTATCTTTCAGATGGGACTCCCTTATCAGAGATCCTGATAAATTCTCAAATGGAAAACCTCCGGGTTATTGTGGCAGGTCCCTCCACCGAGAAATCCTCAGAGCTCATCGGATCAAAAAGGATGGGAGAACTTTTGAAGTCCCTGGGTGAGGTCGGGGAGAATACGTATATTCTGATCGACTCCCCACCCATTATTGCGACCACGGAGCCCACGGTGCTCTCGAAAATGGTAGATGGGATTATTCTGGTGGTGATGGCGGACCGGATGCCAAGGGAGTCCATTCAACGGGCAGTGAGGTCCATCGATCGCCATAAAATCATCGGGGTTGTTTTTAACGGAGTCGAGTTGAAGCGGTCGCATTATTATTCGAAGTACTATTACAAATACTACAGAAAATAAATTTAGACAGAGGGCTCAAGCGGTCGAGGATTCATGGAACTAAGTGAAAGGCTTTGGAATAAAGAAGGTGGAATATGAATCTTTGGTATGTCATCCAAACCAAACCTAAGAAGGAAGCCGAAGCGGAATCCTATCTTTCGACAAAAGGGATAGAAATTGTGAATCCTCTTATGGAAACCTTCGCCTTAAGAAACGGAAGGATGAACAAAGAAATAAAGTCCCTCTTTCCGGGGTATATTTTTGGAAAGTTCGATCTCGACCAAAATTATCCCTTGGTCAGATGGGGAAGAGGAGTTAAAAAGATTTTGGGTTTTGGGGGGTATCCCACTCCCATCTCGGAAGGAGTGGTAGAAATAATTAAGGAGAGAGCTGATACTCAGGGGGTTGTGAGATTAGCGCATCATTTCGAAGTGAATGACGTGATACGGATTAAAACAGGCCCGCTAAAGGATCTTTTAGGTATCTTTGAAAGATGGGTTTCAGATAGCGAGCGGGTGAGGGTCCTTTTGAATCTAATTGGATATCAACCAAGTATCGAGCTCCACTGCTCGATGATAGAAAAGGTGGCATAACAAAGTGTTGCCGTGCTGCGGTGCCCCAGTATTGCAGTTAATGGGAATGAGAATGAAAATAGAAAGGTTTGAAGACATACAAGGTTGGCAGGAAGCAAGAAAACTGACCAAGGAGATTTATAAGGCCACGAATGCCGACCTGTTCAAGAAAGACATGAGGCTCTGTGGACAGGTTCAAGGGGCATCTGTGTCGGTCATGGCAAACATTGCTGAAGGCTTTGACAGACAGTCGCCTAAGGAGTTTATCAGATTCTTAAACTATTCTTCGGCGTCAGCATCGGAAATCCAAAGTCATCTTTATGTGGCCTTAGATCAAGAGTATATCTCTGAGGAGGAGTTCGCAAATATCTATGGCCAGGCAAAAAAGACTAAGAACTTAATAAACGGCTTCATTTCATATCTTAAAGGCAAAAAGAGATCTTAGGGTGCTATCCCCGGCAGCACTGCAACACAGGAGCACTGCTGCACTAATGAAATAACATTTTTCCCACTATATGTGGCTTGAACAATCCAGTGTTGAAACTTTTCATCGGATTTATGCCAAATCCGAACCGGCGGTAGCCTGCATTAGTTTTTTTGAGAAGAGTCACCCGAGGTATCGCCGCACGGCAGCACAGCAATCGTATGATTGATTCCCGGTTCATAGAAAAGAACATACTGCCTAAGCAACATTTCCTTGACCGCCTGCGGGTTGAAAAACGCCGTGCGGATCGGTCTAAATCGCCCTTGTCTGTTATCCTTTTATCTCTCCAGAATGGAGCAGCCAGTGACCCAAGACTGACTCAAGAGTTCTTGAAATCGATTCACGAAAATACGCGCGAGACAGACATTAAAGGCTGGGTTGATCATGATTCCATTGGACTCATCCTTCCGGATACCGACGAAGGAGGAGTCAGGCACTGCCGTGAGAAGATCGCCGATAGAAATGGGGACATTAAGTTATCCATCATTACAGGCACGTACCCAAACCACCTCTTTGAGCAGCTTCTTGCTGAGGAGCAGGGCGACCCGGATTTTTTCCCTCTTAACCTCGACGAGTCGGCAAAGATCGATCGTTTTCAAATCACGTTAAAGAGGGTCATGGATATCGCAGGATCTCTTGTTGGGTTAATGCTCTTCTCACCATTAATGTTCGTCACCGCAATTGCAATAAAGGTAACCTCTTCGGGCCCAATCATTTTTAAACAATTCCGTTTTGGTAAGAAAGGTATCCATTTTGCATTCTACAAGTTTCGATCCATGCAATCGAATGTCGACGATCAAATTCATCGTGAATATGTCACAAACTTAATCAATGGGGACCTTGAGAAAATCAATCAGGGAGACGAGGGGACCCCGTTTTATAAGATGAAATCCGATCCTCGGGTTACCCCTGTAGGGAGGATTATTCGTAAAACGAGCATTGATGAACTTCCGCAATTTCTTAACGTGTTGAAAGGAGAAATGAGTTTGGTAGGGCCTCGACCTCCCATCCCCTATGAAGTGGAGAAATATGAACCTTGGCACCTGAGGAGGATATTAGAGGTGAAGCCCGGTATCACAGGACTCTGGCAGGTAGACGGGAGGAGTACCACCTCTTTTGATGACATGGTTCGGCTGGACCTGAGATATGTGCAGAATTGGTCTTTATGGCTTGATATAAAGATACTATTAAAGACGGTGAAAGTACTCCTTCTCCCCAAAGGGGCTCTCTAACGCCGTGAGGGGTTAGCCGCAAGGGGTGAGGGGTTTGTTGGGTTTAAAAGAGGAGGTTTTTATGAAAATCGCAGTGATTGGTTGTGGTTATTGGGGTCCGAACCTTATAAGGAACTTTGTTCAGTCTCATAAGATCCAGGAGTTGATTTGTTGTGACCTGGATCCAAATAGATTGGAACGGATGAAGAACCTTTATCCATCCGTAGAAGTTCTATCAGACTACAAAAAGTTGATTGAAATGCCTGATCTGGATGGAGTGGCTATTGCGACTCCAGTCAAAACCCATTATCCAATTGCGAAAGAGTTTCTTGCTCAAGGGAAACATGTCTTTATCGAGAAACCCCTGACGCATTCTCATGATACTGCTCTGGAGCTGGTTAAACTGGCGGAAGAGAAAGAAAAGGTGCTCATGGTAGGGCACACATTCGAATATACCGCAGCAGTCAACAAAATCAAATCGATTGTTGAAAATGGCGAACTTGGAAAAATCCTCTATATCAGCTGTATTCGTGCAAATCTCGGTCTCTTTCAGTCCGATATTAATGTCGTATGGGATCTTGCTCCCCACGATATTTCCATTATCCTTTACATTTTTGGGATAACACCGATATCTGTTAATAGTCAGGGGAAAGCCCACTTCAAAGACGGGATTGAAGATGTCGCCACAACAACGCTTAATTACGACAACGGCGTAATTGCTTTCATTCACAGCAGCTGGCTCGACCCTAATAAAATTCGTCGAACAACGGTAGTGGGGTCGAGACGGATGCTGGTATACGACGACATCGAACCCCAAGAAAAAATCAAAATTTATGATAAGGGGGTTGAAGTCCCGCCTTACTACGATACCTTCGCAGAATTTCAATTCTCTTACCGGTATGGCGATATTCACAGCCCAAGAATCGAGGACTATGAACCTCTTAAAAAGGAGTGTGAGCACTTCCTCGCATGTATCCAGAAAGGAGCCTGTCCGTTAAGTGACGGCTATAGCGGATTGAGGGTCGTTTCCATTTTGGAAGCGGCAAGCAGATCCTTACAACTCGGAGGCAGGTCTGTTGCAATTCAGGGTTTAAAGTCAATGAAAAGGAAGTTTAAGAACAACGGGAATGGTTTTTTGATGGCAAGCAGTTGGAAATAAGAGGATCGTCCGTCGGCGGTCGCGAGGCGTAAGTAGATTTCTCTTCCGCCTTATGATAAGCGGTTAAATAATGTCCGCTATGCGCCGTGCGGGATGGGAGAAATAAATGGAATTTGTGTCGATTGCACCTGATGTCAAACTTGGTGAAAACGTAAAGATTCACAACTTCGTAAATCTCTATGGCTGCGAGATTGGCGACAACACCAGGATCGGCGTTTTTGTAGAAATCCAGAAGAATGCCAAAGTAGGCAAATATTGTAAAATCTCAAGTCATACCTTTATCTGTGAAGGAGTGACGATCGAAGACAACGTTTTTATCGGCCACAGTGTCGTATTCATCAATGATACCTATCCACGGGCAACCAACGGTAATGGAATGCTCCAAACCGAAAAAGATTGGAAGGTGGGACCCATCCTTGTTAAGAACGGCGCCTCCATCGGCTCCAATTGCACGATTTTGTGCAATGTGACCATCGGCGAGAATGCCATTGTGGGTGCGGGGAGTGTCGTGACAAGAGATGTTCCTCCAAACGCTATCGTTGCCGGCAACCCCGCTCGCATCTTCCGCACCATCACACTGTTTAGTCAAGCCGAAAAAGAAGAACTGCAATATGCTTTGCATGAATTCTTGAAGAAACCAGGTTGAACAGACTGCGATGATGCAAATCCCTTTTCTCGATTTACTGAGTGACGCATAACTATATTGTTAAATCAGTGGCGGACATTAAGGAAGATCGAAAACCATTGAGGTTCAACCTTCTCAGGGGAGCAGGGTGGCGGCATGCGTTTTAAGGAGACCGACCTTGTTGGTGTATGGCTGATCGATCCGAATCCGCATGAAGACGATCGTGGTCGGTTCATGCGAGCGTGGTGCGCTCGGGAGTTCGCGGAGCACGGTCTGAAGTTCTCGCCTGTCCAGGCGAACATGGGGTTTAGCACACGCAAGGGGACAGTTCGAGGCATGCATTTTCAGGAGGCCCCCGCGCTCGAAGCCAAGCTGGTCCGCTGCACGAGAGGAGCGATCTTCGACGTGGCTCTCGACCTCAGACCGGAGTCCACATCCTATGGCGAATGGTACGGCGTAGAGTTGAGTGCGGTGGATGGTCGAATGCTTTACGTGCCCGAGCACTGCGCGCACGGATATCAAACCCTTGAGGATGACACGGAGATCTACTATATGGCTTCGGGGTTCTACACCCCAAACGCAGTGCGTGGCGTGCGATTCGATGATCCGGCGTTCCGCATTCAATGGCCGTTGGTCGCCACGGCAGTCTCTGAACAAGACCTCAGTTGGCCGCTTATAAAACGGCAGGAGACAAACACGAGATGATCGTCGATACAGCTCTTCAAGAGCGTGAAGCCACGCATCATCCGATCCGTGTCGGCATGGTTGGAGCCGGCGCCACAGGCCGGGCCATTGCCCTTCAGCTCGGAACACCGGCACCGGGGATTCGCCTCGTAGCGATTGCGAATCGAACGCCAGCGCATGCTGAACGGGCGTTCCGGGAAGCCGGTGTGACGGAATGGCGTGGCGCAGGATCTGCTCGTGAGGCAGAAGCGACCATTACCCGAGGGCTCCCAGTCCTGACGGAGGATCCTTTCGTGCTGACCCGCTGCGATGCCATCGACGTACTCGTGGAAGTGACGGGCACCGTTGAAACCGCAGCCCATGTGGTGCTGGACGCTTTCGGTCACGGGAAGCATGTGGTCATGGTGAACGCCGAGATGGATTCGATGCTCGGCCCGATTCTGAAGGAGAAGGCGGACCGGGCCGGCGTGGTAGTGACCAACACGGATGGGGATGAGCCGGGAGTGGCGATGACCCTCTTTCGCTATCTCCGATCACTGGGACTCCGTCCCGTGGCCGCGGGCAACATCAAAGGCATGGTCGACCACTATCGGACCCCCGAGACCCAGCGGGCATTTGCTGAAAAGTATGACCAGGATGTGCGGAAGGTCACTTCGTTTGCAGACGCCACGAAATTATCCATGGAGACGACCGTCCTTGCCAATGCGACGGGGTTCCACGTGGGCCGCCGTGGCATGTACGGCCCTGCCTGCGAGCACGTCCGGGAGATGGCGCACCTGCTGCCCGCCGACCAGATGCTCGGCACTGGCCTCGTTGACTATGCCCTCGGCGCGGCGCCCGGCACCGGCGCCTTCGTCATCGTTCACGAGGACTCTGCCCTCAAAAAGGCTCAGTTAGGGTACTACAAGCTCGGCGACGGCCCGTTCTACGTCTTCTATACACCGTATCATCTGCCTCACATCCAGATTGCGTCGACCATCGGTCGGGCGGTCATCCATCGCGATCCGACCGTCACTCCCATCGGCGGCCCCGTGTGCGAAGTGGTGACCGTGGCCAAGCGCGATCTGAAAGCCGGCGAGCGACTCGACGGTATCGGTGGGTTCTGCGCGTACGGGCTCATCGATAACGCCGTTGCGGCCCGGGCTGTGGCGGCTTTGCCAATAGGCCTTTCGGAAGGCTGCTTGCTGCGCCGAGATATTCGGAAGGATGATACGGTCTCGTTCGATGATGTGGAGCTACCCCGCGGCTTGGCGGCCGAGGTGCTCTGGCGCGAACAGAGCGCGCGATGGCCGCTCGCCACATGAGTTTCGCAGGAACAAAGGGATTCATCTTAACGTGCCAAATAAGAGAACAGACTGAAATTAGATAATTGGAATGGATGAAATAAAAAGCATGGTTAACCGTTCGTTCTGGAAAGGTCGCAAAGTGTTCCTTACCGGACATACCGGCTTCAAGGGAAGCTGGCTGTCGCTCTGGTTGGATAGACTCGGAGCCAACGTGACGGGGTACGCCCTCGACCCGCCAACCCAGCCAAGCCTGTTCGAGGAGGCGGAGGTCTCAGGTGTCCTGCGCTCCATTTGCGCGGACATTCGCGATTTTCCGCGGCTGAAGTCTGCGATAGCCGAGTGCCGTCCCGAGGTAGTCATCCACATGGCTGCCCAGTCCGTCGTGCGCCGCGGCTACGAAGATCCCATCGAAACCTATTCCTCCAACATCATGGGAACCGTTCACCTCCTGGAGGCAGTGCGGCAACTCGGACAGCCGTGCGTCGTGGTCAACGTGACGAGCGACAAGTGTTATGAAAACAGGGAATGGATCTGGGGATACAGAGAAGACGACGCGGTGGGAGGGCATGACCCGTATTCCAATAGCAAGGCCTGTGCCGAACTGGTGACGTCTGCGTTTCGGAATTCCTATTTCCGGGCGGAGGATTTTGGAGGGCATCGGACGACAGTTGCGAGCGCCAGAGCAGGCAACGTGATTGGGGGTGGCGATTGGACCGCTGACCAGCTCATCCCCGACCTGATGAGGGCTTTTCTTGCGGGTGAACCGTGTTTGATTCGAAATCCTTCCGCCATTCGACCATGGCAGTTTGTTCTGGAGCCGCTCCGGGGATATCTCCTGCTTGCCGAGCGACTTGTTGAAGATCCCGGCCGGTTTGCCTCGGCCTGGAACTTCGGGCCGGCGGAAGCAGACGCTAAACCTGTGTCTTGGATTGGAGACCAGTTGGTACGGCTGTGGGGTAATCAGGCCTCCTGGATCGAAGATGCCGGGATGCACCCGCGCGAGTCCCACTATCTCAAGTTGGATGCATCCAAGGCGAGAACGTGCCTGAATTGGCATCCCTCGGTTCCCTTGAACCTGGCCCTCGAGTGGATCGTCGAGTGGTATCGCGCTTTTCAGGCAGGGGACAATCTTGGCTACCTCACTCGAACACAAATTGAAAGATACGAGGCACTCTAACATCACTGACGCCGACACCTTACGTCACCATCCACATGGCGGCCAAGTACTCCTACATACTTCGTTACGAGCGGTCATAAAAACTCCGATCAAAGAATAAAGAGAAACGTTTTCCATGCCAAACATCGTCATCCTGGGAACTGGAATGGGTGGATACGGCGCTGCTTACCGGCTTCATGCCGAGGGCATCACACCCGTCATGTACGATAAGAACGCTTATCATGGCGGCCAGACGGGATCGTTCCGCTACAACAGCGGCTTTGTCTTCGACATCGGCCCGCACATTTCCTTCACGAAAGACCCCCGGATTCAGGGCCTGTTGGCCGAAAGCGTTGGACAGCAGTACGAGACAGTGCAGATAAACCTGAACAACTACTGGCGTGGGTACTGGCCGCTGCATCCCGTGCAGGTCCATTTGCACGGATTACCCGAAGACGTCATTGTAAAAGTGATTATCGACTTCGTGGAAAATCGTCAGTCACCCGATCAGCCGGTGGAGAACTATGCGGATTGGCTGCTGACGAGCTTCGGCCGGACGTTCGCCGAGCTTTTTCCCATGCAGTACACGCGGAAGTACCATCTGACGACCGCCGACAACATGAGCACCGATTGGCTGGGCCCGCGTATCTACCGGCCAAGCTTGGAGGAGGTGTTGCGCGGCGCGCTCTCGCCGTCATCCCCGCACAATCACTACATCACGCACTTCCGCTACCCGACCGAAGGCGGATTCGTATCCTATTTGAAGAAGTTCGTTCCGCTGGGAAATCTGAAACTCAATCACGAGCTGGTATCACTCGATCCCCGCACACGACAGATCACTTTTTCGAACGGCATTGTCGCACGCTACAATGCGATCGTTTCTTCGATACCGCTGCCGGACCTCGTTCGCATGATCCGTGGCACGCCCCAGGACGTGCTCGACGCATCCCGACGCCTGGCTTGCTCCACGTGCGTGCTCGTCAACGTCGGCGTGGACCGCGGTGATCTTTCTGATGCCCACATGACCTATTTCTACGACGAGGACATTTGCTTTACGCGCCTCAGTTTTCCGCACATGCTTTCCCCCAGCAATGCCCCCTCGGGCACAGGGAGTATTCAGGCGGAAGTCTACTTTTCTGACAAGTACAAACCCTTGACCGGGTCGCCTGATGACTGGATTAAGCCTGTCATCACGGACCTCCGCCGCTGTGGCATCTTGCGCGAGGGCGACGACGTCTTGTTCAGCAATGCGATATTAGTCCGATACGCCAACGTCATCTTCGACCTCGATCGTGCGGCTGTACTCGAGACGGTCCATGGCTATCTCGACGATCTCGGCATCGCCTATTGCGGGCGGTACGGAGACTGGGGATACCTCTGGACGGATGAATCGTTCAAAAGCGGCGAGAGGGCAGCGGAGAGAATTTTAGGCAAAATGGTTTCGTGAAATCGCTTTCTGAGGAGACTGCGTATGAAAGTCGTATTGTTCTGCGGAGGGTTGGGAACAAGGTTGGGCGGAAATTCCAATAATGTTCCAAAACCGATGGTCAAAATCGGTTACCGGCCGATCTTGTGGCATATCATGAAATACTATGCACATTACGGCCACAAAGATTTCATTCTATGCCTGGGTTATAAGGCGGATGTGATCAAAGATTATTTTCTGAATTATAACGAATACATTTCCGACGATTTTAAGATATGCAACGGCGGGAAACAACTCATTCTTAATCACAGCGACATAGCGGATTGGACAATAAACTTCATTGACACAGGTTTTAAGGCCAATATTGGGCAACGGCTGAAAGTCGTTGAACCCTACCTTAAAGGCGAAGAGGTTTTCTTAGCTAACTATGCCGATGCGCTCACCAACTTGCGCCTGCCGGATATGATTGATCACTTCATTGAGAGCCAAAAAGTCGGCAGCTTTTTGTGCGTAAAGCCATCCCTCAGCTTTCATGTTGTATCGATGGGGGATGGGGATCTTATAGAAAGGGTGAACCACATAAGGGATACGGATATTACGATCAACGGAGGATATTTTGTTTTTAGGAATGAGCTGTTCCGGTATATGAAAGAGGGTGAGGAACTCGTTGCTGAACCATTTCAGCGATTGATCAAAGAGAATCAACTCATTGGCTACCGATATGATGCATTCTGGCATTGTATGGATACATTTAAGGAACAACAAGAATTAAACGATATGTGTGAACAGGGTAATGCGCCCTGGGAAGTGTGGAAGAATGGCAAATAGCTCTTTCGAAACCAAGTCCACCACGGAGACACAGAGGATACGGAGGAAACAAGTATTTGATTTGTTCCGGTTTGAGACCGGAACAAATCAAAACGCTTCTTACTCCGTGACAGTCTAAGAACGAGTTAACATGGAAATGGATGATCTCACAAGCAAGGTCATCAGCGCTGCTATCGAAGTGCATAAAGCATTGGGGCCAGGTTTGCTTGAATCGGCTTACGAAGAGTGTCTATGTCGAGAGCTTGATCTGAGAGGGATGAATTATGAAAGACAAAAAGATCTCCCCGTAGAATATAAAGGTGTCAAGCTGAACTGTGGTTATCGTTTGGATATCGTTGTGGCTGGTAAATTAATCCTTGAATTAAAAGCCTGCAATGCTCTGGAACCGATACACGAAGCTCAACTTCTTACTTATCTAAAATTGACGGGCCTGAAAATTGGGCTTCTGATCAATTTCAATGTGCCTGTCTTAAAGATGGGTATAAGGCGGATAGCAAATTAAAAATGTGTTCACCACTGAGGCACGAAGTACACGGAGAAGTGACTATTTTATTTGGCGGGAAGAGGCCGCCAAATAAAAGTCATCAGAAAAAGTATTCCTCTGTGAACTCTGTGGCTCCGTGGTGAAACACTTATTGAGTGATGAAATGCTGAAATTCCAATTTGCGATCAGAAAAGAACAACCCCTTAAGGTTCTTTGCCTGGGTGCGCACAGTGACGATATCGAAATCGGGTGTGGCGGTGCAATCCTAAGACTTTTGTCTGAATATAGCGATGTGGAAGCCCACTGGGTCGTTCTTGGATCGAGTGGCCAAAGGGATCGGGAGGCCCTTGCGAGCGCAAAGAAATTCTTGGCAGATGCAAAAAAGAAAAAAATCATCATTAAGAGTTTCAAAGAAAGTTTTTTCCCCTATATTGGAGGAGAAATAAAGGACTTTTTTGAAGAACTAAAAAAGAGAGTATTTCCTGACATTATTTTTACTCATTATCGTCATGATCTCCACCAGGATCACAGGCTGGTCTCTGAACTTACCTGGAATACTTTCAGAAACCATTTCATCCTTGAATATGAAATCATAAAATACGACGGCGATCTCGGCGCACCTAATTTCTTTGTTCATTTAGATGAAAAGATTTGCCAAAAGAAAATTGACTTTGTGATGGACTCCTTTAGAACCCAAGGGGATAGGGATTGGTTTACACGCGATGCTTTCATGTCGCCGCTTAGAATTCGGGGCATAGAATCTAAAGCTCCTGGAAAATATGCGGAGGCTTTCTATTGTCGAAAGATGGTTTGTTTGCCTTGAGGTATATGATTCGAATTCTTGATTTATTATTTTCGCGCAACCGGAGAGGCGGGATTCAATGAAGGTGGCATGGGTGTCTGTTTATAATGCCGAGGATTCTAATGTCTATGATGGGCGTGGATATTACGCGCCTCTCTCTCTCAAAAGGCAATCGATATCGGTTGAGTATATAGGTCCTCTGCAAATACCCAAAAGACTGAGATTCTATCGGAAACTACTCGTGATCAAACATCGTCTGCAGCATGAAAACCGGTTTACTAAGCCAGGCGACAGGAGATGGTACTCCACGGATAATATCCCGATTATTTTAAAGGACTATGCGCGGCAAATTCAGCGGAAACTATTGGGCCTCGGGGATGTCGATATCATTTGCAGCGGAGTGAATCCATGCGTTCAGCCGATTGCTTATCTCGAGTGTGATCAACCGATTGTGATTTGGACGGATACGACGTTTGCTTCGGCGATCGACTTCTATCCAAAGTATTTCAAAAATTCAATTTGCCACGAGAGTATTCGAGACATATTCGCAAATGAAAGAGCTGCATTAAGCAGATGCAGGCTGGCCATTTTTTCGTCCGAATGGGGCGCCAAGAGTGCGATTGATCATTACCAGCTCGACCCTTCTCGAATAAAAGTCGTCCCATTTGGAGCAAATTTCGATTGTCACAGGAGCCTCGACGATATCAAGAGAATGGTGGATGCAAGACCGGCTGACAAATGTAAACTATTATTCGTAGGCCTGGAATGGCTTCGAAAGGGTGGAGACATTGCGTTCCAAGTGGCCAAGGAATTAAATCACGCAGGGTTGCCGACCGAGTTAACCGTGGTTGGATGTCAGCCCATCCTGGAGGAACCGCTTCCAAGCTTTGTTCGACCGTTAGGTCGCATTAGCAACGCTACCCATGAAGGGTTAGATCGGCTCTACAAGCTGTTTTCCGAATCTCACTTTTTCATTATGCCGTCAAGGGCAGAATCGTTCGGGCATGTATTTTGTGAAGCAAGTTCTTTCGGAGTTCCGAGCCTTGCGACCAATGTGGGCGGTATACCGACGGCGGTTCGAAACGATGTCAATGGAAGAACCTTTTCAAAAGAGGCGGGTTCTGAAGAATACTGTGCGTATATTTCTAATTTATTTTCCAATTACTCACGGTATAAAACTCTCGCTTTGTCTTCTTTCAAGGAATATGAGGCGCGCCTCAATTGGTCGGTTGCCGGACAAACGGTTAAGGAGCTTCTAATGGATCTGATTCCGGAGAGGATGCGAAGCGACCGACATCCGACTTCCGGGGCTCTTCAATGGAATCCTGTCATGGCATTTTCCCGAAACAACTTAAGGAGTTTATGAAAATGATACCAGAGTCCCAGCCATTGGTCAGTGTGATCACCCCCGTCTACAATATGGGGCAATTTCTGCCGGAGTGCATCGAAAGCATCCTGATGCAGACGTACAAGAATTTTGAATACATCATTGTTAACAACTGCAGTACAGATAATACGCTGGAAATAGCTTCGGCTTATGCGAAAAAGGATTCACGTGTCCGGGTTCACACGAATAATAGGTTTGTTGGAGTTATAGAGAACCACAACATTGCTTTTAGTCTTATTTCTCCGGGGGCGAAGTACTGTAAAGTGGTTTCCGCGGATGACTTCATCTTCCCGGATTTTATTATGCGAACAGTAGAAGTCGCCGAAGAAAATCCCTCTGTCGGCATCGTGGGATCATACCAGCTCAGCGGAAGCATCGTCAAATGGCAAGGATTTCCATACCCAAAGGCTGTTCTGCCTGGCCGCGAGATCTGCCGCCGGATTTTCCTCGGGGGTGATCCAACATTTGGTTTTGGAACCCCGACTTCACTTTTGTATCGAGCCGACCTTGTTCGAAAAAGTGACGAATTTTATCCCAATCCTTCCCCGCATGCAGACACGAGCGCATGTTTTAAATGTTTGCAAGAGTCCGATTTCGGATTTGTATATCAAGTACTTTCATACGAGAGGATTCACGGCGAGACACAGAGTTCCAAATCCGCAGATATTAATCGCTATGCGCCGGCATATCTAAACGATATCATACAGTATGGTCCTTTTTACCTCACCAAGCAAGAGTTTGAACGAAAGTTGAAAGAAGACCTCAATGGTTATCATGGATTCTTAGCAGTCAACATGATTAGGTTTAGAGGAAAAGAATTCTGGGATTATCACAAAGGTAGACTGGAGGAATTGGGTCATCCAGTCAATTTTTTCGAACTGTTAAGGGCTTTGGTTATCAAGGCGCTACGAGAACTTCTGAATCCGGAGCAAGCCATTCGGAAGTTTCGGAGGCATTCTGTTTCTTAAATGTAGGGATGCTATCGTCCAGGCGGCACAACGAAACCTGGACCGCACTCTCACTTCGCGATCGCTTACCCATCAAACAAAATGGCGGAAAAATTGAAACCCAATAACAAGTATACGGAGTTTTTCAATACGGGGACCCTTGCCGACGATCTGAAAAAGAAATCGATCCATAGCGGTGCGTTCGCGTTCGCAGCAGAAGGGATTAACTTCGTACTGCGGGTTGGTTCAATCTCTGTTCTGGCAAGAATCCTCATCCCTGAACATTTTGGGCTCCTAAGCATGGTGATGGCGATCACCGTCATCGCTGCGCAGTTCAAAGACATGGGACTTTCACTTGCAACGGTTCAGCAAAAAGAGATAACTCACGAGCAAGTGAGTACGCTTTTTTGGATTAATCTGATCGTCGGTTTAGTAATAACGCTGATTTTATGCGTGTGCTCTAGGGTGGTGGGCTGGTTTTACGCCGATCATCGGCTTGTCTGGATTACCATGGCCATTGCGACCACTTTCTTCTGGAGCGGGTTAACAGTTCAACACCAGGCGCTGCTTCGGCGAAGAATGGAGTATTTGAAAATAAGCGTGATCAATGTCGGAGCGAATCTATGCGGGGTTTTTATTGCAATTGTTCTGGCAGTTAAAGGATATGGATACTGGGCACTGGTGTTGAGAGAGGTGACGGTAAGCATTTTTGTGGCTATCGGCATGTGGGTCGCATGTCCGTGGGTTCCTGGGTTACCCAAGAGAAATACGGGTATTGGCAGAATGGTCCGTTTTGGCGGAGATGTAACCGGCTTCAATATCGTCACTTATTTTACGGACAGCCTTGATCAGATTCTGCTCGGGAAGTTCTACGGGGCTAATCTTTTGGGTATTTACAGGCAGGCGTACCAATTAATAATGGTGCCTATCGCTCAAATAAACAACCCGGTACAACTTGTGGGCCAGTCTTCCTTAAGCTTACTCCAAGACCAGGCTGTCAAATTCCGTCGTTACTACAGCAGAATACTGACGCTCTTGAGCTTCGTCACGATGCCCCTCGCGGCCTTCTTATTTGTGCATGCGAAGGATGTCATTTTGTTGGTATTGGGGCCGAAATGGATCGGGGCTGTCGTGATATTCAGGATTTTTGCGTTTGCGGTCTTCATAAGGCCGGTTTTGAGCACCACGGGACTGGTGATGATCGCCTGTGGAAAGAGTAAGAGATATTTGTTCTTGGGAGTGGCGAACTCTATAATGATAACTATGTCGATCGTCATTGGACTAAGGTGGGGCGCGGTCGGAGTTGCCGCGGGACACGTGATAGAGAACTACATTGTGGTTTTACCGATTGTATACTTTGCTCTAAGAGGCACACCAATAAGTCTTGAAGTATTCTTCCAGTCCATTCTACCTTCTGTAATTTCAAGCCTGCTCATGGGGGGTGTTTTGTCCATATTCCATAGCACAATGAAGATTGGAAATAGTCTCGCCGCGATTGGGGCATCTTTTTCCATAGGAATTGTTATCTATCTGGTAGCATGGGCCATGATGCCAAGGGGTATTTTAATTTTGAAGGAGCTTTTTGCGGATTTTGTTTTCATGTTCAAGAAGGCGGAAAGCAGGCAGGTGGTGAAACTTTCTTGAATGGGTTTGTGATGCCGTCGTCGTATGGAGCCTGATATGCAGGGGATCGATCAAGCGTCGCACTGCGCTGCGCCAACAAATAGACGTTTAACGGTGCGCGACCTGTGGCGTCAGATTTTCGAAGATTGGGAAACGCATGAGAGAGAGTGGAGCAGGCCGGGTTTTAGGGCAGTCGCCTTACACCGGTTTGGCGTCTGGCGCATGCAGCTTCAGCCGAGAATAGTGCGCGCTCCTTTCAGCGTTGTTTATAAGTTCCTATTTCGTTATGTCAGAAATCACTATGGGATCGAATTGCCGTACACGGTCGCGCTTGGACGCCGTGTCGTCATAGAACATCAACATGGGATCGTCATTCATGCCTATTCTGTGATCGGAGATGATTGCATTATCCGCCATGGCGTCACCATTGGAAATCGGTACATGGATCGCCCGCTAGATACGCCGACCATAGGATGCAGGGTGAACATCGGAGCCGGTGCGCAATTGCTTGGGGACATCACGATAGGCGATGACGTGAACATTGGCGCAAACTCGGTTGTTCTTTGTTCAGTTCCATCAAATCAAACCGTTGCTGGTATTCCGGCTAAAGTTATTAAGCGGACCGTCGTGGTCCCAAAATGGGAAGTCAACCTCCGGCTATTTGGTTTATCTTCTTTTGCGGGAGGAGAAAAAAAACTGAAGTGATCTGTCTCGAATTTACTATCGGCCCTGAGATGACGGCCGGGACCCGCGTGAAACGGGTAATGTTCGGAGGATAGGTTCGTGTCGGAACCGGTTTCCATTTTGATACCTGCCTATAATGCAGAGCGATGGATCGCTGATACGATAAGGTCGGCCCTTCACCAGACGTGGCCGAATAAGGAAATCATAATCGTTGATGACGGTTCTACGGACAACACACTCGAGATTGCTAAGACATTTGAATCGAAAATAGTTAAAGTCACAACGCAAAAGAACATGGGCGCATGTGGGGCGCGGAATAAAGCGCTTAGCTTTGCTCAGGGGAGTTACGTCCAATGGCTCGATGCCGATGATCTGCTGGCTCCTGATAAAATATCACAACAACTGAAGGAGAGCGGCAGCGGTGACAGCTCCCGGGTACTGCTTGGCTCAGCCTTTGGGACATTTTATTTTCGTCATCAAAAGGCAAAATTTATACCGAATTCACTTTGGCGGGACTTGGCACCTGTAGAGTGGATCATAACCAAGTTTAATAATAATATTTGGATGAATCCGGCTGTGTGGCTGGTCAGCCGAGATCTGGCAGACCTTGCTGGCCTTTGGGATGAGCGACTATCGCTGGATGACGACGGAGAGTATTTTTGTAGGGTAGTCGCTGTTAGCGAAAGAGTGAAGTTTGTCCCGGAAGCCAAGAGCTACTACAGGGTTGGCAATATCAGTAGCCTGAGCAAAAGGACTTCTTATAAAGCTTGTGAATCTCTTTTGTTATCACTTACTCTGTGTTTTGAACATCTATTGTTACTTGAGAACAGCGAAAGGACTCGATCCGCTTGCTTAAAGTATTTAGAAATCTGGCTCCCTTATTTTTATCCGGAAAAACCCGAGCTAATGAATAGAATGAATGACCTCGCTCGTGAGTTGGGAGGGAGCCTGTCGCCCCCTGAGGTAAGCTGGAAATATTATCCCATTGAAAGGGTAATGGGTTGGGAGATTGCCAAGAAAGTGATGACTTGTTGGCGGAACGTGAAATCAATGAGTTACAAAAATTGGGATAGATTACTTTATAATGTAACCTACAAAAACAGATCTCTTGAAGACCACAGAGTATTCTGACCGTCTCACTCGATCCCCAAAATGCTATTAGGCGAAATGAACCGTAAGGTGTAAGTGGTGCCTAACGCTATCGTATGCAAATTGTAGGAGGGAGTTTAAATGCTTAACGTTGCACAAATTGGTGTTGGATACTGGGGGCCTAACCTTCTAAGAAATTTAGTAGCGAATAAGAGCTGCAGAGTAAAAACAGCTGTTGATCTCTCGGTGGAAAGGCGGGAGTATGTGAAAAGCCTTTATCCAGCGATCCAGGTAACGGATGATACCAATGATGTGTTTCGGGACGCTGAAATCAAAGGTGTGGTGATCGCTACCCCGGTGGAAACGCATTTTGAGTTGTCCGTAAAGGCTCTTCAGGCAGGAAAACATGTTTTGGTGGAAAAGCCATTGGCTACAAGTGTGGCGGAGGTGGAACAGATTGGCAACATTGCCAGCAGAAAGAATTTGGTGGTGATGGTTGGGCATACATTTCTCTATAATGCCGCTGTCCGTTATGTGAAAAAATTGATCGATTCGGGAGAAATCGGCGATGTACGTTATATCTACAGCCAGAGATTAAATTTAGGTCGCATCCGCTCTGATGTCGATGCCTTATGGAATCTCGCACCTCATGATATCAGCATTATTCAGTATTGGCTTGGCGATCCCGATCCCATCTCCGTCGTGAAACGTGGGGTTGATTATATCCAGGAAAACATCGACGATGTCGTCTTTATGAATATCCTTTACCCGAAGAAGATCATGGCTAATATCCATGTGAGCTGGCTCGATCCGCAGAGAGCCCGGTCGATGACCATCGTGGGTTCGAAAAAAATGGTGGTTTATGACGACACAGCTGAGAACAAAATCGCGATTTATGACAAAGGGATAGATCGAAAAGCCGTATTGGGAGAACATATGGACTATGACAGCCCCGAGTTTCGAAAATTTGACCACAGGTCCGGGGATGTGCTTTTGCCGAAGATCGATTTCAAGGAACCGCTCAAGGTAGAAATAGAGCATTTTATTGACTGCACACAAAACGGAACGAAGTGTCTGACAGGCGTAGATCACGCTAAAAAAGTGGTTCGAATACTATCCGCGAATAACGACGATAGGGTTCAAGAGGGCCATGAGGCCAGGATTCAAGAGAGCCCTCGAATCCCCGGAGCCTCCCCGTTATGAATATCCCTGTGGTCCCATCTTCTCATCGAAGAATAAATATCGCCTTGGTTTGTACCAAAGGTGGGCATTTCGAACAGATGATCAATCTGTCCGATTTTTACAATCGGTATGACCATTTTTGGATTACCAACAGGAGTAAACAGACGGAGAGTGAACTGAGGGAGGAGAGGACGTATTTCATAGGAATGGCCCACTTTAAAAAGCCTTGGACTTACCTCTCTCAGATACCACCGGTATTAAAAAGTTTTGCCAGAGAAAAACCAACGCATGTGGTATCGACGGGATCGGGCCGAGTGGCTTTAATCCCTTTCTTACTGTCCCGGGTGTTGAAGACAAAATTTGTTCACATTGACACATTTTCCAGAGTGCATGGGTATTCAAAATTCGGTACGTTCTTGCTCAAAACGGGAAACAAGATATATGCCCAATGGGAAGATCGAGAAAATGAAAATGTGATTTATGTGGGGCCGATATTCAAACAGGAAGAAAACTGCGATAAATGCCGCAACCCGAGATACATCTTCGTTACGGTCGGCACAAGAGAAGAACCATTTACAAGATTGTTGAAAGCCGTCGAGGACTTGGTAATAAAAGGCATCATCAAAGAGAAGGTGATCATACAAGCGGGGCATACAAACTACAAGCCAGACTGCGTCGAAGCGTTTGATTTCTGCACGCCCGAAATGATTGAGGAGTTCATCCTGAATGCGAGATATGTGATCACGCAGGAAAGCGCGGGGATCGGCACACAGTGTTTGAAATACGGAACAAAGTTTATCGTGATGCCGAGAGAGTTTCAGTATCGAGAACTACCCGCCAAAACCGACATGAAGGAAGATCTACATCTTAAGCTGGAAGAATTGGGTTATACGAAAGTTGTGAGAAATACGGATGAGCTGGAAAAAGCGATTGAACGGTTGGAAGAATTAAAAGTGGGATTCCATTTTGACAATACCCTGGCCATACGGACGCTCAAAGAGCTTATAGAAACAGGGGTCAGCAGCCATGGATGAGCAGGGGTGCAGCTGGCGATCATTGATGGCCTGCAACCCGTCACTTGAAACTCATCACATTTTTGGAGGTATAACCCATGAATATTCCATTTGTCGATCTCCGGTCTCAATATGATTCCATTAAGGAGGAAATCGATGAGGCCATCTCCCAAGTTATTTCAAAAACAGCTTTTGTAGGCGGTCCGTTTCTCGATTCTTTTGAGCAATCTTTTGCTAAATTCTGCAACGCCAAACATTGCATCGGCGTTGGGAACGGGACGGACGCGCTTTTCCTTGCTCTTAAAGCGTTGCGGATCGGCGACGGAGATGAGGTGATCGTTCCAGCAAATACCTTCATTGCTACCTCAGAAGCTGTCACCATGACCGGCGCGAAGGTTGCTTTTGTGGATATCGATCCCAAAACCTACAACATAGACCCCAACAAGCTGGAGAATTATCTGAAAGAGCGCCTTGCGCCTCACGCCTCACGCCTTACGTCAAGAGTCAAGGCCGTGATTCCCGTTCACTTATACGGCCAACCAGCGGATATGGATCCGATTCTGGAAATCGCAAAAAAATATGATCTCAATGTCGTTGAAGATGCGGCTCAAGCTCATGGAGCTGTTTACAAGGGGCGTCCAATTGGGTCTATCGGTGATGTGGCCTGTTTCAGTTTTTACCCGGGAAAGAATTTGGGGGCATACGGAGACGGCGGAGCTATTGTTACGAACAACGACGAATTCGCCCTCAGAGCAAGGATGTTTGCCAACCACGGAAGAATCGATAAGTACGACCACCAGGTGGAAGGTGTTAATAGCCGATTGGATGGTTTGCAAGCGGCTGTCTTAGGGGTCAAATTGAGACACCTGCCGGAATGGACGGAGAAACGGAGAAAGAATGCCTACCTGTACAATCGGTATTTAAAAGATACGGATTTAATCACCCCTACGGAGATGGACGGAGTGAAGGCGGTCTATCATTTATATGTGGTGAGAGCAGGAAAAGAATTGCGTTCAAAAATTCAGGAGTACCTAGGATCCAAAGGTATCTCCACCGGCATTCACTATCCGATTGCGTTGCCTAATCTTAAGGCCTACGCTTATCTAAACTTCAACAGAAACGATTTTCCTGAGGCGACGAGAGCTTCCCAGGAGATCTTGTCATTACCCATGTTTCCGGAGCTGACGGAGACCCAGATAGGATATATAGTGGAGAAAGTACGAGAATTTAGAGCTTGAATATAATTTTTGGAAAGGAAAGACACATCGTTTCTGATGAGAAATGGCTTCATTATAGATATTCGTGATCCCATACTTGTGACTGGATCAAACGGTTTCATAGGCTCGAAAGTGGTTGAAACCCTACTGTCTTATGGATTCAAGAATTTACGCTGTTTTGTCAGGCCTTCAAGCAATTTAGCCAAGCTGAATGAAATGATCAACTCTTCCCAAAATAACGGGATTGAGATGGTGAAAGGCAACTTACTCTCGCGCGATGACTGCAAAAAAGCGGCAGCCGGCATCTCGGTAATAGTTCACCTGGCGGCGGGCATCGAAAAAACATTTCCGGGCTCGTTCATGAATTCCGTCATTACAACACGGAACCTTCTTGACACTGCCCTGCAGGGGGAAAAGCTGAAGCGGTTCGTGAACGTGAGCTCGTTCGCAGTCTATTCAACCAAGAAGTTAAAACGAGGAGACGTTCTGGACGAGACATGCGAGACGGAAGCCAAACCCGAAGAAAGGCATGAAGCATACTGCTATGGCAAGGTGAAACAAGAGGAATTGGTCAGGGAGTATGGAAAAAAACGGAATCTTCCCTACGTGATTGTCCGGCCGGGAGCTGTGTTCGGGCCGGGGAAAAAAGCGATTACAGGAAGGATAGGAATTGATACCTTTGGAATTTTTCTGCATTTGGGTGGTTCAAATAGAATTCCACTGACCTATGTGGATAATTGTGCTGAAGCGATCCTATTGGCGGGTATTAAAAAAGGGATTGATGGAGAGATTTTTAATGTGGTTGATGATGGTATTCCAACAAGCAGAGAATTCCTGAGAAGGTACAAGAAAGAGGTGAAGAAGTTCAGGTCCATCTACATTCCGAACAGATTATCATACGGACTTTGTTACCTGTGGGAATTGTATGCGGAGTGGTCGCAGGGACAGTTGCCGCCGGCTTATAACAGGAATCGATGGGCAGCGGAGTGGAAAGGCCTCCTTTATTCCAACAGAAAAGCGAAGGAAATACTGGGATGGAAGCCAAGGATTCCGCTTGATGAGGCGTTACGTCGTTACTTTGAATATCAACGGGGTACGGAAGCATAAATGATTAGAGTTGCCATTATCGGGTGCGGTAAGATGGCAGATCAACATGCGACTGCCATTGGGAGAATTTCAGGCTGTGAAATCGTCGCTGCGTGCGATCACGAAGAATTGATGTCAAAACAGTTCGCTGAAAGATTCTCTGTGAAGAAACACTTTACTGAAGTGAGCGAGCTCTTAGAACAAATCCACCCTGATGTCGTCCATATCACGACGCCTCCACGGAGTCATTTTTCTCTTGGGGAATTGTGTTTGGAGGCAGGGTGCCATGTTTACGTTGAAAAACCCTTTACCGTCAACACGGGAGAAGCGGAAAAATTGATAGATCTCGCTAAGAAAAAGAATTTAAAAATAACCGCAGGACACAATTGGCAATTTACGCATGCTGCCATTCGCATGAGAGAACTTATTCGGGAGGGTTTTTTGGGGGGGGCACCGGTTCATATGGAGAGCTATTACTGCTATAACCTGGCAGACCCCGCCTATGCAAAGGCGGTGCTCGGCGATAAAGACCACTGGGTAAGGGGGCTTCCCGGCAAACTGTTGCAAAATATTATTAGCCACGGGATAAGCAAAATCGCAGAATTCATGAAAGGCGAGAATCAGAGCATTATTGCTCTGGGATTCACCAGCCCGCTGCTGAATATTATGGGAGAAGACATCGTTGACGAGCTACGCGTCATTATCCGTGATAATGGGGGACCAACGGCCTACTTCACGTTTTCGTCGCAAATGAAACCGACCCTTCATCAATTCCGGATTTACGGTCCGGAGAACGGATTGGTGGCCGACGACGACCACCAAACGGTGATCCGAATCAGCGGTCGAAAGTACAAAAGCTACCTCGATCAGTTTGTGCCTCCGGTCCTTTTTGCTAAACAGTATTTGGATAACACAAAACACAACGTAAAGAAGTTTCTTCAAAGGGACTTTCATAATGATTCAGGATTAAAGTGTTTGATAGAGATGTTCTATAGCTCCGTAGCCAACAATGACCCCTTACCCATCTCCTATCAAGAGATCCTAACAACGGCAAGAATTATGGACAATATCTTTGCTCAGATCGAGGGAGTCAAATAGAAGAAGACTCCCGGGTCTTGCTGCTTGATCTACAGTAAACGGTGCACACGATGACGATAGATCAGTCTTTTGAGAAAGTTGAGCTAAGCCTCGGCAGATTTATTGGATGGCTTGAAAGGTATGGGGAAGCTTCTTTTGACCATCAAAGCTTTTTTGCTGGTCCCATCGGGGGAAAGGCGAAGGCGCTCTATTACAGGAAACCGCTCCTTGGTACTCTTGCCGTTGCTCCTATGATATTCTTTGAAGCCTTCCTCCCATCGGCGCGGAGGTTATTCTGGAAGGCCCAGAGGTTTCCGATTGCGGATGCCCATTATGCGATGGGATTTGCATTGCTAGCGGAGATGACGAAAAAAAATGGGTACTATGATAGGGCTGTTCATTTTCTCGAAAAGCTGAAGGAATCCCGGGCTGAAGGATTTGAACATTATTGTTGGGGCTACCCTTTTGATTGGGTCACAGGAACCGGTACGGTTCCGGCCAACACCCCGTTCATCACAACGCTCCCGTATGCCTATGAAGCTTTTGAGTATGTGCAGCACGTTGACAAAAATGAGCACTGGCTCGAGATCATGCATTCAATAGCGGAGCACGCATCCCGGGATATTAAGGACTTTGAAATGTCCCCAGGCGTTTGCTCCTGCGGTTACAGCCCTTACGATGACAAAGGCGGGGTGATCAATGCGAGCGCTTATCGGGCATTCTTGCTAACGAGCGCATCAGTAGATCTCGGCGATGATAGGTACTGGAAGGTGGCTGAAGGAAATCTGAATTTTGTTCTGGAGCAGCAGCAGCCCGACGGTTCATGGTATTATGCGGTCGATTCAAGGGATTTCATTGACCACTTTCACACTTGCTTCGTGCTCAAAGCACTTGCCAAGATCGAAAGGTTGACCGGACATGCGGAATGCCGAAAGGCTATCGAAAAAGGGATCGAGTATTATGTGAACAACCTTTTCGATTCGAACGGTCTTCCAAAACCTTTCGCAAAGGCTCCAAGGTTAACGGTGTATCGGAGCGAATTGTATGATTACGCCGAATGTATAAACCTTTGTGTCCTGTTAAAAGACAGGTATCCCGAATTAGTGAGAGTGCTGGAAACCGTTCTTAATAATCTGCTGAACCGGTGGCAAAAACCGGATGGCTCCTTCAGGTCCAGAAAGCTTTACATCGGGTGGGACAATGTCCCGATGCACCGCTGGGCCCAATCCCAATTATTCAGAAGCCTATGTTTTTTGTTATACCAGGAGAAAGAGGGTTCTCGTCCTCTCAATTCTGCCTCCTAAATCCTTCCCTAAAAATGGCGTTTTATTTTTTGCCCTATGCGCTATGCGCTATGCTCCATGCGGTCTGATAACTAATCATGTGCGGTATTTGCGGACACTATAACTTCAAAAGCGGTAAGCCGGTTGATCAGGCAATCATCCGGAAGATGACCCGGACGATGCTGCATCGCGGCCCGGATGACGAGGGATACTATTTCTCCGGATCGCTGGGGTTCGGATTCCGTCGGCTGTCGATTATCGATCTTGAGGGTGGGCACCAGCCTATGTCAGATCGGGAGGGGTCTGTTTGGGTGGTCTTCAATGGAGAAATATACAATTTCCCTGAACTAAGGAGAGAGCTTGAAAGTCTTGGACATATTTTTCAAACAAAATGTGACACCGAGGCCATCATCCATGGATACAAGCAGTGGGGCGACGTGGTTTTCAATCATCTCAACGGAATGTTTGGTGTGGCCATCTGGGATGAGAGAAAGAAAAGGCTCATTTTAGCCCGTGATGCAATGGGGATAAAATTAGTCTATTACAAAGAGGAAGATGGGGCAGTCCATTTTGGATCCGAGATCCGTCCCATTCTTGCTGCTATGGAGGGGAAACCCGAGATTGATCCGGTGTCGCTGAACCTCTTGCTGCGTTATCGATATACACCGTCACCACTTACGTTGTTTAAGGGAATAAAGAAGCTTGCAGCGGGAACCATGATCACCTACGAAAACGGTGTAGGCCATATCAGGCGCTGGTATCAGTTTAAACCGGGCCCATTTTCGCCGCCCAAAACTGAGGATGAGGCAAGAGAAGAATTGCTGGAAATTTACAAGAGAGCTGTGAAGAGGCAACTAATGAGCGACGTTCCTCTTGGATTGCTACTGAGCGGTGGGGTGGATTCAGGGCTTTTGCTTGGTCTGATGAAGCTTAACGGGGACTCCTGGCCGACGTTTAGCGTTGGGTATGGATCAGCGTTTAAGGACGATGAGCTTTCTTATGCGGCAGAGACAGCAAAGATATTCTCGGCACAAAATATATCAGTTGAGCTTGATCGGGAGACCTTTGAGGCAAGTTTGCCAAAGATAGTCTCTTTCTTGGAGGAGCCTGTTTGCACTTCATCTATCGTGCCGATGTATTTTGTGTGTCAGCGTGCTCGGGAAGATGTAAAGGTGGCCCTTATGGGGCAGGGTCCTGATGAATTGTTTGGTGGTTATCGCCGCCATCTTGGTGTTCGTTATGGAGCTTATTGGAGAGCTTTGCCTGACTGGGTAAGGAATCCCTTTACCTCAGCCATCAATACCTTGCCAAGGAACGAAACTCTAAAGAGAGGTGTTTATTCGTTAAATATCTTAAATCGGCTGCAAAGATATCAGTACGTGTTTTCGATCATACCTGGGGAGACCGTTAATGATCTTTTTCAGGAGGAGCTGTTGCCTCCTAACTTAGGAGACGAGGTCTTGGAATGCTGGGAGGATCTTGCAGGTTTAATGGAGAATACCGACGAACTTGGTGGTCTCCAATTCCTCGAAATAAGATCATCTCTTCCTGATGAATTGCTCATGTTCGGGGATAAGCTCTCAATGGCGCATGGTCTTGAGGTCAGAGTCCCGTACCTGGACCGGGAAGTTGTGGAATATGTTGAAAGACTACCAGCTCATTTCAAAGTAAGAAACGGTGCCCAAAAGTGGTTGCACCGCAAGGTGTGTCAAGATTTTCTCCCCAAAGAAATCCTAAGAAGAAAAAAACGGGGGTTTGCCACCAATGTTGTGGATGGATGGTTTCAAAACTCCTCAAGTGGGAAAATGAAAGAATTCTTCTCAGACGGCAGCTCATCAATGTATCGATTTCTACGACCCCAGAGAGTCCAACAACTCCTTAAAGAACATATATCCAATAGAAGAGACAATTACAAAATCTTATCGAGTCTTGTGATTTTTGAACAGTGGCTGAGATCATTCCCCGGAATAGGATAAAGGAGAGGATCAAGCATTGAAGGTTACTTATGTTCTCATAACATCGGCTCGTAACGAAGAGGCTTTTATAGAGAAAACAATACAATCCGTTATTGCTCAGACCATTTTACCAAAAAAGTGGGTGATTGTGAGTGACGGTTCCACGGATCGCACCGACGAAATAGTTGAAAGATATGCTAATGATAGAGAATGGATGGAACTTATTCGGATGCCAGAACGAAGAGAAAGAGATTTCGCCGGTAAGGCACATGCCTTTAATGCCGGTTATGAGAGAGTGAAAAATTTGCCATACGATGTGATAGGAAATCTTGATGCAGATATATCCTTCGGGGAGGATTTTTTTGAATACCTAATCCATAAGTTTGAGAAAATGCCGGAACTCGGAGTTGCTGGCACTGATTATGTTGAAGGGAATTTTCATTCATTTAAAGACAGCTACATCAACGTTCATCATGTTAATGGGCAATGTCAATTGTTCAGACGGCAATGTTTTGAGCAGATTGGAGGATACATCCCGGTTAAAGATGGTGGGATTGACTGGATTGCAGTCACAACGGCTCGTATGAGAGGATGGGAAACGTACTCTTTTCAAGACAGGATTTTTACGCATTACCGCACAATGGGGACAGCCGGTAGCAATGTGCTTTCATCTCGATTTCACTACGGGAAAAAAGATTATTTTCTCGGTGGCCATCCGATCTGGGAGATCTTCAGAGCGACCTTTCAGATGGCTCAAAAGCCATACTTGTTAGGTGGCATATTCCTGTTCGCAGGATATTTTGGCAGTTGGATGACCTTTGTAAAAAGGCCGGTATCGAACGAGCTTATCAGATTTCATAGACGAGAACAAATGATCAGGCTCAGGGAATTGATTTCTAATAAGTTGACGCTAAATCGCAAAATGGTGATCCATAAAGGAGCCCATTCCAGTGAACGTTAGAACAACGCATTTCGCAAATATTCCCAGTATACCTCAATTCTCAAAAACGGTTTGCCATTGGGTTAGGGTTTTATAGTAGTCTCATGACAGTGGTAGAAAACCGCGGATCGATAAAATGCCCCCTTCTTTAGCATTGTTTCTTTGGTTCGTGCTTCTATTGGCGTTGTTGCGTTTCGACCCTGCCAGGGAGCCGAGGACCTCGCTGGCGTTGTGGGTGCCTGCGATCTGGATCTTTATTGTCGGATCCCGGCTGCCTTCGCAATGGCTTGGCGGCCAGGTGGCGGTGGTGGCTTCAGCCCTTGAGGAAGGGAATCCCTTGGATCGAAGCATCTATCTCGTTTTGATCCTGCTGGCGTTCGGCATCCTGGTGTCGCGCTCTTTCGACTGGGGAAAATTCTGCGTTGCAAACGTTGCTTTGACGGCCTTTCTTTCTTTCGCCCTGCTGAGCGTCTTATGGTCCGATTTTCCTTTCGTCGCCTTCAAGCGGTGGTTTCGAGACCTGGGCACCTACGTGGTGATCCTCGTCGCCCTATCCGATTCTCGCCGCTTTGAGGCCGCCCGTACGCTACTTCGCCGCCTTTACTTTTTGCTGATCCCACTTTGCCTTCTGCTCAACAAGTACTTTCCCGGAATAGCCAAAGGGTACGACCCATGGACAGGTCAAGGCTATTTTACAGGAGCCACAACGAGCAAGAACATGCTCGGTGTCCTGTGCCTGGTCGGCGGGCTCTTCTTTTTCTGGGATATATTTATGCGCTGGGGCGACCGCAAGGAACGGCGGACGAGATGGATCATCGGTGTGAACGTGGCGCTCTTTGCCATGACGCTGCAGCTCATGAGTCAAGCCGGCAGCGCGACCTCCAACGTGTGCTTGATGCTCGGCTGCGTGGTGATAGCACTGGCTCACAGCAATACGGTCAAGCGGAGTCCTACTCTGCTATTAGTGTTGATCCCGGTCGGAATCTGTCTATATCTATTTCTTGAATTTGGCTTCGGGATTGACATCATCGGTTTTGTGTCCAAGGCGGTCGGGCGAACATCAGACCTTACCGGCAGAACCGAAATCTGGCACGTCGTGCTTAGCACAAACACCGATCCATACGTTGGCACCGGCTACGAGAGCTTCTGGCTGGGTCCACGGCTGCAATGGATATGGGAGGAGACTGTACACGTAAACGAGGCGCATAACGGCTATCTTGAGGTATACCTCACTTTAGGTCTGATCGGGCTCTCCCTTCTTGCCGGATTCCTGATCGCCAGCTACCGAAATATTTGCAGGAGATTCAGAGGCTCCGCCGGCTTCGGCTCGCTGAGTCTGGCCCTGTGGACCGTTCTGCTTTTCTACAATGTCACTGAGTCAGCCTTCAGAGGCCACTTGCTGTGGATTGTCTTCCTGCTTGAAGTGATTGCCGTTTCCGGAAGCAGAGCGCGGATACATCCCGACTGAGACGAGGTTGCTCAGGCCGCCCTCGCCAACTTGGAGGGAGACGTGACAGTAATGGGGAGGCTACTGACATCGGTACAGCCAGCCGTCATATAGGAACAACCCAAGGTGACGCAATACTCTCGTATTAAAACGTCTCTCTTAAAGAAAATAGGTAGAAAGACGCATAGACTCCGAAGAAACTGTAATTTGAGAATAATGGTAGAATTACCTGCTATAAAAAGTGTCGGGGCGTAGCGCAGCCTGGTAGCGCACTGGCATTGGGTGCCAGGTGTCGGAGGTTCGAATCCTTCCGCCCCGACCATGATCCGTCAACCCTCCCAGAAAATGACAGTACGGAAAAGTAACGACTTTTTTCGATGAATTGTTTTCCCGAAAATACGCTATTATGGGGGTAACAGCGATGTCTTCAGACAGAAAAGAAATTAATGTCAAAGGGAAGAGAGTTGCCGTTGATTCAATTGTAATCGATGGAAAACCCATTGTCGTAACGGGGAATCTACTGAAAATTGCCCGTATTAAAGATGAGTTATGCGATGATGGGATTCATAACCCCGAAAATATAATCAATGAATTAAAGAAAATCAAAAGGGCTGATATTCTTACGTTTGATCAAAAACTCCCTGAATCTGAACCTAAATTTAAATACTATTTCGAATGGGACAACTTTGCGGTTCTTCAAATTAAAAGCTTTGAATATTGGTGGAAGATACAAATTCATAACGAGGCGAGAAGGATGGTTAGAAAAGCAGAAAAGAATGGCGTCGTAGTTAAAGTTGTACCATTCACTGATGAATTAGTAGCAGGGATTAAGGGCATCTACGATGAATCACCTATGCGTCAAGGAAAACCTTTTTGGCATTATAAGAAGGATCTGAATGCGATCAAAGAAGATAACTTGCCATTCTTGGAAAGATCTGAATTCATTGGTGCATATTGTGACGGTGAGCTTATTGGATTCGAAAAAATTATTTACACTGGTAGCCGAGCTGACCCGACACAACTTATTTCTAAAATTAAGGATCGAGATAAATCTCCAACCAATGCATTAGTGGCTAAGTCCATTGAGGTTTGCGCTCAAAAGGGGATTTCTTATTTGACCTATGGGAACTATTACTATGGAAATAAGCAAGCCGATTCGCTCTTGGAGTTTAAAAAGCGCAATGGTTTTGAGAAAATGGAAGTTCCAAGATACTATATTCCTCTAACAGCAAAAGGCGGAATAGCTTTAAGACTTAGGCTTTACAGGAAACCCGTCGAACTGCTGCCATCATTTTTACTCAATAATTTATTGAAAGCAAGGGCAAAATTCTATTCTGTGAAATATTCACGCGATTATAACGCCTTTCAATAATCCAATTAACTCAATATTTGCTTAAGCAAGAGTTTTCTTAGGAAGCATTTGCCATGCCCGGGATCACAGGAATTATTACTAACAGCTCGCAGGAGGAGCATAAAAAGAATTTACATGTAATGGTAAATTCAATGATGCACGAAAGCTTTTACAATTTTGGGAGTTACATTGATGAGAGTATTGGTGTTTACCTTGGCTGGGTGTGTCACAAAGATTCCTTCGCAGATTGTATGCCAATGTGGAACGAAAAAAGAGATAAGTGCCTATTTTTCTATGGAGATAATTTTGCGGATAGGGAAATCATAGATAGCCTGTCCAAGAATGGACACAAATTCAATTCAGATAATGCAAGTTATCTAATCCATTTGTTTGAAGAAAAAGGAGACGGCTTCTTTCAGGATCTTAACGGATTTTTTCATGGAGTCTTAATTGACGGCGCGCAAAACGAAGTTATCGTATTTAATGATCGGTTTGGAATGCAACGAGTCTATTATTACGAAAAAGAGGGTACGTTGTTCTTTTCGTCAGAGGCTAAATCGCTGCTCAAATTATGCCCGGAGCTACGTGAAATCGTCCCTGCCAGTCTGGGCCAGCTACTCAGTATGGGATGCATCTTAGAAAATAATACACTCTTTAAAAATATCTACGCGCTTCCTGGCGCGTCTCTATGGAAATTTAAGAACGGGATCTGTGAAAGAAAACAGCGCTACTTTACTCGCAACGATTGGGAAAGCCAACCCCCATTGGAAAAGGAAACATTTTATAATGAGTTGAAGGAGACTTTTATTAAAATATTACCCAGATATTTAGATGATTGCAGGCCCATTGGAATGTCCTTAACGGGTGGATTGGATACCAGGATGATCATGGCGTATGCGCACCGGCAACCCAGAACATTTCCATGCTACACCTTTGGAAGTATGTATCGTGATGGTTTTGACGTAAAAGTGGCCCGAATAGTGGCCGAGAGTTGCAAACAAGAACATTCTACCATAAGAGTAGACAAGGATTTTTTATTGAATTTTGCTCAACTCGCGGAGAAAGCAGTACGAATCAGTGATGGTTATCTTGATGCTGGTAGTGGCGCTGTTGAAATATACATCAATAGAAAAGCCAGGGACATTGCTCCGATTCGAATAACGGGTAACTACGGAAGCGAGGTACTGAGAAGTATCAGGGGCTTCAGATATAAGCCACCGGACAGAAATCTTTTCGACGGGGATTTTATTAAACATATAGAACGTGCCTCTGAAATATTGGATGGAACTTCAATGGGAAACAAACTGTCCTTCACTGTTTTCATGCAGACGCCATGGTTTAATTACAACAAGGTGTGTGTAGAACAATCGCAGGTAACGTGGCGTACTCCTTTTATGGATAATCAACTGATAGCGCTTGTTTATAGGGCGCCGTATGAAGCGGTCACGAGTGATGAAATCTCCCTCCGATTAGTAAAGGATGGCAGCATCGGATTAAGCAGAATTTTAACGAATCGTGGAGCCGGCGGAAATTGGCAGGGTTTTTTATCTAATTCGATACGCATGTATCATGAAATCCTCCATTGGGTTGAAATTGGCTATGATTATGGTATGCCACAGTGGTTGTCCAAGGTCGATTATTATCTGACCCCATTCCACCTAGAGAAAATGTTCCTCGGGAGAAATGACATTTTCCATTTTAGAAAGTGGTTTCGTGATGAATTATCTGATTACTTGAAGGAGATTTTATTGGATCGTAAGAGCCTGAGTAGGCCATATCTGAATAAAGGATTCTTAGTAAAGATGGTGAACGAACACATTAGCGGACGGAATAACTATACGAATGAAATAAATAAGACAATGACGGTTGAGCTGATACATAGGCTTCTATTCGAAAATATATAGGATTTCTTTGAAACAGAATGGCGGATCGACGGTAGTTAGTACCCTTCGCTATTTAATTGCTTAAGGTACTGGGATACAAGTATGAACTCCTGTACATAATTGTCAGTAATCCAACCCGAAACGAGTTATAAATTCTGCTTTCAGAAAGATTAAAAAAGATTTGACCTCAGGCTTTGAGTACGGAAGATTTGGAATGATGTTTCTTTTTTTTTAATCTTGGTGTAAAATGTGACAGAGAGTGCTATCAAAGGCGGTTCAATCTGGTTCATTTTTTTGCTGATGGGCATAAAGGGTTGGGAAGTTACAAGAATCAATGGTTATGACAAAAAGTCAAGGCGTATAATGTATTTTCTGTCCTAAACAAAGGGGGTTAGTAGCAATTTTCCGAAAACGGTGATTAGCCGTGGAGCAAAGGCTTTATGAAAAGCGCCAGATAAACGGTATCTCACCGAGCTAAGTGCCCTCAGAGAAATTGGTATGATTTATGCTCTCCTGGGTAAACGGGAGACCCCTCCTCGGTTCCAACCAAAAGAGGGCGCTTCACACTAAATTATAAATCTGGGAGGACTTTATGAAAATAGGTAGGTTTATAGGCCACATCGTTGTCGCTTTTTTAATAAGTTCTGTCTTTAGTTTCAGAGTGGAAGCTGCCACTATTAACGCGGCTAACTGTTCTTCATCTGCCGTTCAGACCGCTATAAATTCAGCCTCAAACGGAGATACGGTAATTATCCCAAATGGCTCCTGTACCTGGACAAGTGGTCTCACTATCAGCAATTATGTCAAAATTGTGGGTGCAGGTTCTGGCAGAATCATAGCTTACAGCAATGCCGGTTCAGGTAATTATACAGTAGGAAGTCGCACACAGAGTTTTAGTGTAGCTGGTTTTTCTCCCGGATTCAGCAGTTCCTACCTTTCGAATGGCACAACACTAAAAGTGTCCATGGAGAACAACCGGGCGAACTGGATGCAGGGGACCGTGACCAGCTATTCCGCACCGACCTTGACGATGAACATAACGTCCACGGGAGGAAGTGGGAGCGGTCATACTTGGCTAATATCCACTGTCCCGGCTTCATCGACTGTCATCGTCAATAACGCCTCTGTCCCTATATTCACCATAACCGAAAGCACGGCAGGAAGCATCAATATCAGTGGTGTTCATTTTGCAGCTGGAACCGCTCATGCCGCAATGACTCTGGGCTATGCGAGTGGCGGTTATCCGATTCTTATTCACGACAATTGGTTCGAGGCAATACAGGTTTCAGGAGAACAAATTGACTCCACCACCAATCGCGGAGTAATTTGGAACAACTCTTTTGACGCAAGTTCCACAACTAATAGTCTTATGGTCACTGTAGCAGCCTTTCGTATAAAGGGAGCGCCAGCCTCCTCATGGACAACTGCTTCAACGATGGGAACGGCTGATACCACGGGCCAGAGCAACGCATATGTGGAGCTTAACGATTTCCATGCCTATCAATCCGTAAGCGACTTGGATGACAACTCTCGTTGTGTCTGGCGATTTAACTTGATGGATCATGCTGAATTTGGTACACACGGGCCGGACACATCGAACTATGGTCAGAGGCATTTCGAGTATTATAACAACACGGGTGTTTACTATGGTTATAGTGACGGGACAACCTTGAACTTTCCCAATGGTTGGGTGGGCTTACTCCGGGGCGGCACGGGGATTGTTTACAATAATGTTCTGCCATTGGCTAATTCAAGCGATTACGGATCATCGAATAATCACGACGTTAAAGCTGGCGTCATGAACCTTCAGAGGAATGGTGGCCCCAATCCCTGTTGGGCTGCTGAAGGGCCGAGTTGTATTTCGGCTACGGCGGGGCAGTATTATCCAGCACCCAGGCAAGTTGGAATGGGATACATTACTGGCACTGGCAAGGATGGTCTTGGTTCTACAACTGACTCCATTACTTATGTTGGCGACTCTGAGCCTGTCTATATCTGGAACAATGTGCGGTCGCAAAGCGGGGCGACAACTGCCCTGTATGTAGTTCTTTTCGATGGCGCTGGTGCAGGGACAAATTGTGGGAATTTGTCGGCCTGCGATTCCTCATCGAACTATATCGAATCTGGAAGAGACTATTTTAATACTGCTTCTACCGCTAAGGCTGGTTATACTCCCTATACTTGTCCACATCCATTAACAGGATTAAGTGGAAGTTGTAATTTCTCAACTCAAGGAATAGCTGGATATAATGTAGGTAGTGGAAATAGCATTCCAGCGGCACCTCAAGGGTTAGCTATTCAGGGGAGCTAGTTTGCATTAATATGAAAGTGAAACTTTTTCTCATATTCATTATTATCTTTGCTTTCTATCAATTGTCGTTCGCAAATACCTATACCACCACTTTTCCTCTTACCGAGAACCCTATTTCTGAAAGCGGAATGTGGATCAACGGTGGAACGGTGGGGCTCGATTGGTGTAATGTCCAGACGAATGGAGGAAGCCCAGGACTTGCCTATGGGACCGAAACCGGATCGATCAATTATAACGATTCGACCGCTCTGCTGACAGGGACCTGGGGACCTAACCAAACAGTTACTGCGACAGTATATACGACAATTACGGGTAACAGCAATTATGAAGAGGTTGAATTGCGCGTCAGGAGTTCCCTCTCTGCCCACAATTGCACTGGGTATGAAATTAACTTCAGCGTGAATCCATCTAATCCATATGTCCAGATAGTGAGATGGAATGGAGCGTTGGGGGACTTTACTGAATTAAATGGTACCGGTTCTTCTGGAGCTAAGAACGGGGATGTCATCCTGGCTACGATCAGTGGGAGTACTATTACTGCATACATCAATGGTACTGCAGTCCTCTCGGCTACTGATAGCACATATTCCACAGGTAGTCCTGGTATGGGCTTCTATGTGCAAGGGGTCAGCGGTATAGATAGCCAGTATGGATTTACGTACTATTCTGCTACGGACGGAACGACCCCGACGCAGTATACTGTGACCTTTCAGACGGATGGGACGCTAGGGGCCACTCTCACGGGGACTACCACTCAGACCGTCAACCAAGGAGCCAACTGCACTGCAGTGACTGCCAACGCCCCGGCGAATTATCACTTCGTGAACTGGACCGGAACGGGCGGGTTTTCCTCGACAAGCAATCCGGTGACCGTGACCAATGTGACCCAGAACATGACCATCACAGCAAACTTTGCTGTTACGTCGCAGTATACTGTGACCTTTCAGACGGATGGTACGCCAGGGGCCACTCTGACGGGGAACACCACTCAGACCGTCAACCAAGGAGCCAACTGTACCGCAGTAACTGCTAACGCCCCAGCGAATTATCATTTCGTCAACTGGACCGGGACGGGCGGGTTTTCTTCGACAAGCAATCCGGTGACCGTGACCAATGTGACGCAGAACATGACCATTACAGCAAACTTTGCTGCTACGCCGCAATATACTGTGACCTTTCAGACGGATGGTACGCCAGGGGCCACTCTCACAGGCACAACTACTCAGACCGTCAACCAAGGAGGCAACTGCACTGCAGTGACTGCCAAGGCCCCAGCGAATTATTACTTTGTGAACTGGACGGGGACGGGCGGGTTTTCTTCGACTAAGAATCCGGTGACCGTCACCAATGTGACCCAGAACATGACCATCACAGCAAACTTCGCCCACGAAAAACCATCTCCCCCGACGACGCTAAGAATCTCGGCTCAATAAATCAAGATAGAAGTGACTCTTATTCTTCTCTGCCAAAGATTTTAAATTCCGGTCTAATTAACGAATCCATAATTGAGAAAACACATTGTTATGAAAATCTCCCCTAACCCCTCCTTGCTAAGGAGGGGGAATCCTCCCTTTTGTAAAGGGAGGGCAGGAGGGATTTGGTCTTCAGTATCTATACAATTATGGACTGATAAGCTGAGGTAAGTTACGAATGAAAAAGCCATTTATTGTTTTCCTGTCGATCTTTGTGCTTGCCTCGACATTTTTATTTTCTGCCGAAGCGATAGCTCGAAGATATACCACCAATTTTCCGGTCACGGAGAACCCAATCTCTGAGAAGGGAAATTGGATCAATGGCGGAACGGTTGGCCTGGACTGGTACAATGTTCAGACGAACGGGAGAATGGCCTTTGGGACTAACAACCAAGGGTCATACACCGACCCTACAGCGGTGTTGGCGGGAACGTGGGGCCCGGATCAAACGGCCCAGGCAAGTGTGTCCACAGTCAGTCAAACAAATAGTCTCTATCAAGAGGTCGAACTGAGATTAAGGACTACGATTACTGCCCATTCCATTACCGGGTATGAGGTTAACTTTCGATGCTTACCCGGGACGGACTCAAACAGGTATGTTCAGATTGTCAGATGGAATGGCCCAGTTGGAAATTGGACAGAGATCAATGGAACTCTTGGACCGGGTCTTAAGACGGGAGATGTTGTTAAAGCGACGATCATAGGTTCAACAATCACTGCTTATGTCAATGGTATCCAAGTTCTCCAAGCGACAGATAAGACTTATGCGAGTGGGAGTCCTGGGATAGGATTTAATTATGGGTGCAACGGGACATATGGCAATTTTGGATTCACAAGTTTCACGGCTTCGGACGGAACGGCTTCGAGCAGTGTGCCAAATTCCCCGACGAGTCTTGTCATCTCGGTTCAAGGAATCAAGCCAGAGGGGACTCTTTGAAAAGAATAGAGCGATAAGCTCAGCAGTTGGGTACTGACCCGAAACAAGAACAATGCTCGTCGAGTTTCGTCAATGCAAGGGCACGAGTAAAGACAGGAGGGCCAAGAGTTGATTAAGGATTGGGTGACAGGTGCGGCGGGATTCATGGGTGATTACTTGGTCGAAATGTTGGTGAACAGAGGCCACGAGGTTTTGGCAACTTATTACAGGCCCACGACGGATGTAAAGAATATTGATCGAAGAGCGAGAATAGAAGAATGTGATATAAGGGACAGAGAGAGAGTGAGGGGGTTCCTTTTAGAGTTTAAGCCCGACAGAATATTCCATTTAGCTGCACAGAGCTATCCGACGGTTTCTTGGGAAGACCCCTGGTACACCATCGAAACAAATGTCCTCGGAACGACGAATATCTTTGAAGGGATAAAAGAATTGGGATTAGACTGTAAGATTCTGAATGCCTGCAGCAGCGCTGAATACGGATTCGTAAGTCAGGAAGAGGTTCCTTTGAAGGAAGAGCATTCCTTGAAACCCCTCCATCCTTATGGAATCTCAAAAGTGGCGCAGGAGATGCTCGCATACGAGTACTTTAAAAATTTCGGAATAAAATCGATCTCGATGAGGATTTTCAACACAACAGGCCCAAGAAAGGTGAATGACGTATGCTCAGACTTTACAAAAAGATTAGTGAAAATTGAGAAAGGGAAAAACCCGGGAAAAAAGCTGAGGGTCGGAAATATAAAAAGCAAAAGGACGATTACAGATGTCAGAGATTCGGTAAGAGCTTTTCAGTTGGCATTAGACAAAGCGACGATCGGAGAGACTTATAACTTGAGTGGAGAGAACGTATACGAAATCGAAGAGCTGATCGATCTATTGAGGGAATTGGTAAGTTTTAATTTTGAATTGGAGGTCGATCCCAAATTATTAAGGTCCTCCGATGAGTCGATTATTTACGGAGACAGTTGGAAGTTTAAGCGAGAAACGGGCTGGAAGCAAGAGATTCCCTTGGATCAAACCCTCAACGATATGCTAAATTATTGGCGAGGAGTCCTTTAGGGGAGAAGAACCAAATTGCATACCCCCACGCAGTTCCCCCACGAGAGGTGAGGGTAGGGTGGGGGAAGTGGGGTTGTAGGAATAAGAAAGTGGAAGCTTTTTCGAATATTGATGTCGCTATTCTCGCGGGAGGTCTGGGAACGCGGTTACGTCCTTTAGTAGAAAACCGTCCAAAGGTAATGGTTGAGATTAACGATCGCCCCTTTCTGGAATACATCTTAGACCAAATTAAGCTTTGGGGCGGAAGAAGGGTCATACTGTGCACTGGTTATTTAAGTAATCAGATCCTTTCGAAACTTGGAAATACCTACCGAGGCGTCCAGCTTATTTATTCAGAAGAAAAATCTCCTTTGGGAACAGGCGGCGCTTTAAGGATGGCCTCCCACCTCCTTCATTCCGAGTCGGTTCTTGTAATAAATGGAGACTCTTACTGTGATGCAAACCCGAGGCCTTTTTTAGAATGGCACCTTGTGAAGGATGCGATGGCAACCTTACTTCTTGTGGAAAGTCGTAACACCAGACGATATGGAAAGGTTGAGGTTGACGGAAACGGTACCATACTGAGATTCGAGGAAAAAACCGAATCGGAGGGATCGGGCTGGATCAATGCAGGTATCTACCTCTTTCGACAGGGCTTCATCAAATCTATCCCCTCAGAGCATCCAGTTTCATTAGAAAGAGAAATATTCCCATCGTGGATAGGCCAGGGGCTCTATGGTTACAAGAGTGATGCGCAATTCATCGACATTGGAACCCCGGAGTCCTACCAGGCTGCAAAACAATTCTTCTCGGAAAATTCTTAACATGTCAAAACGTCGCTTTGTGGTACTCGACAGGGATGGCACCATCATTTTTGAGAGGCACTATCTCTCCGACCCGAGCGAAGTGCAGCTTCTTCCGGGTTCGGCGGCTGGATTAAGATCTATGCGCGAGCTTGGACTCGGGACCGTTGTGATCACGAATCAATCTGCTATAGGGCGCGGCATGATAAACAAAGCCCAGCTCGACCTGATTCATAAACGTTTTAGTGAGCTGCTCGAACAAGAAGGGGTTTTCTTAGATGGCATCTATTTTTGCCCTCATTTGCCCGAAGAAGGGTGTGGTTGTCGCAAGCCCGCACCCGCTTTATTGAGATCTGCAGCTCGAGAATTAAACTTCGATCCGGGGGAGAGTTTTGTCATCGGGGATAAGGTGTGCGATATCGAATTAGGCCGTCGTGTCGGAGCCACAACCATCCTTGTGCGAACCGGTTACGGAGAGCAATTTGAAAAAGGTGAAATTCTCCAACCGGATTTTGCAGTAAACGATCTGAAGGAGGCCGCTAAGGTTATGAGGGCAATAGTAGAAAAGGATAACAGGAGTCGGCAAACGGACTCAGATATTAAATGGTCCTATGATCGTGTGAGAATGCATTTGTTAGAAAGTGCAGAGATCAAAAGGAAAATTGCGGAGGATGGTCTCGAAAAGATCGTGGAGGGGGCATCGCTGATTGCCCGTGCACTTCAAAACGGAGGGAAGTTGCTTCTGTGCGGAAACGGGGGGAGCGCAGCCGATTGCCAGCACATGGCCGCCGAGTTTGTCAGCTTGCTTACAAAAGATTTCAGCAGGCCTGGGTTGAAGGCGATTGCCCTCACAACGGATACTTCTTTGCTAACGGCCTATGCTAACGATTTTGGCTTCGAGGGTGTTTTCGCAAGACAGGTTGAAACCCTTGGAAATGCAGGCGACGTCCTGATTGGCATAAGCACGAGCGGTAATTCTGGAAATATCATTCGTGCCGTCGAGGTTGCTCAGAAGCTAAAGATGCCGACCATTGTCCTGACTGGCAGGGACGGCCAACTGGCAAAAATAGGGAGTGTCGCCATATGTGTTCCAAGTAAAAGCACGCAGCACATTCAAGAATCTCACATAGCGATTGAGCACGCCCTATGCGATCTCGTGGAATGTTTTATCTTTTCCGCAGAAAAAGGAGCGGAGGTCAGAAACCAATGATTATAAGCCGAACTCCATTTCGTATTTCTTTCTTCGGTGGCGGGACAGACTACCCGGCATGGTATCGCAAGTATGGTGGAAGCGTTCTCGTCACGACAATCAATAAGTATTGTTATCTTTCGTGTCGCTATTTTCCGCCTTTTTTCGAGCACAAGTTCCGTATCGTTTATATAAAGAGTGAAGACTGTAAGACGGTTGAGGAAATATCCCACCCTGCTGTGCGTGAAATATTGCGTTATTTGAAGTGGGATCGAGGGGTTGAAATTCACCATGTTGGAGATCTACCTGCCAGGGGGGGCATGGGATCAAGCTCATCTTTTACGGTGGGCCTGCTGCACGCTTTGTATGCCATGCAGGGCCGAATGCTGAGCAAGAAGCAACTGGCTACGGAAAGCATTCACATTGAGCAGGAAATTCTTCGCGAAACAGTTGGATCACAGGATCAGGTGTCAACCGCCTACGGTGGATTAAACCACGTTGTTTTTCAGGAAAATGGGGAGATCATCGTCAAACCAGTGACCTTGTCACAAGAACGCATCCATCAATTGGAATCCCACCTGATGTTATTTTACACAGGCATCAAACGTACGGCTTCGGATGTTGCTCAAAGCTACGTCAACAACATTGAGGAAAAGAGAAGGCAGATGGAAACGATGACGGGACTGGTCGATGAAAGCATAGCCATCCTTAACAGCGATCGTGATATTATTGATTTTGGCAGATTGCTTCATGAGGCATGGAAGATCAAATGTAGTTTTAGTGATCGAGTCTCTAATTCAAGTGTCGATGAAATCTATACAAAGGCAGTCTCGGCCGGCGCTATCGGCGGAAAGATTGCCGGTGCGGGCGGCGGGGGTTTTATGGCTCTATTCGTTCCTCCAGAACGGAGGGGACAGGTTCGGGAAGGACTTAAGAACCTGGTGCATGTGCCCTTCAGGTTTGAGGGATCCGGAAGCCAGATCATTTTTTATGATCCCGAAGAGGATTTTTCTGGTGCCGAAAGAGAGCGCGCGACTCTGCCAATACAAGAATTTAGAGAACTTGAGCCTTATTAATACAAACGCGTTAAATATTTTGTAGGGCAACCCTTTAGGGTTGCTTTACTAATCAGTCCATAATAATAACGACATTGATTGACAAAATCCCTCCCACCTCCCTTTGCCTGCTTTCAGCAGGGAAAAGATACCAAAGGGAGGAGTTACCCCTCTTTGGCAAAGAGGGGCTAGGGGAGATTTTCAGAACTAATGTCTTTCCAATTATGGACTCCTTAGTAAGCAAGGCTAAAGCCTTGCGCTACATGTAAAATGATTAAACGCGTTTGTATTAGAACAGGGAAGCGTAGTGTTTCATAGATTATTTTGCAAAGACCGTCCTTCCGGACTTGATAAGCCTGCCCCGTGCTCGACACGGGGGAATCCAGTCCTTTGAACTGGATTCCCGCTTTTGCGGGAATGACAAACCCCATAACCATTGTAAAGAAGTATTAGATTCGCTACACTATCTCCGAAGATTTATGGAGAGGTGAAGAATTGAAAGTTTCACTGCTCACAGGCGGCGGGGATAAACCCTATGCATTGGGCCTGCTCGATGCCTTGATCTCCAGAGGCATTACAGTTGACTTCATCGGTAATGACGAAATGAGCAATGCCGAGATCGTAGCGCAGAAAAACGTCATTTTTCTTAATCTGCGGGGTGATCAAAATCCGGCGGCGTCCATTATTGAGAAAATCAGCCGTATCCTCATTTATTATTGGCGGCTTTTAAAATACGCAACGACAACGGATTCAACCCTATTCCACATTCTGTGGTTGAATAAGTTCCTCTTGTTTGATAGAACTCTTCTAAATGTTTATTACAAGCTCTTGGGTAAGAAATTAGTGTTTACTGCGCACAACATCGATGAAAAAGAAAGGGATGGAGGGAACCATATCCTGAATAGGCTGTCTTTAAAGATTTTGTACACTCTCATGGATCATATTTTTGTTCATACAACGAAAATGAAGTCTCAGTTGATCCAGGAATTTAAGATAAGAGAAGATAAGGTCACCGTCATCCCATTTGGTATTAATAACACAATCCCGACGTCTAATTTGACCAAAGCAGAAGCTCGGGCCGAGCTCCAATTGGGGGATCACGAGAAGGTTCTTCTATTTTTTGGCAATATAGCCCCCTATAAGGGCTTGGAATATGTCATAGATGCTATAGAGCGCTTGAGAAACAAAGATGATACTTTTCGGCTGATCATTGCTGGACGGATAAAAGACTGCCAACCATATTGGGAAAGACTCCAACGTATCGTTGAGAATCATAATCTTAGTAATTATATAATAAGGAAGATTGAGTACATACCAGACGAGGAGGTTGAAGTACTTTTCAAATCCTCGGATGTTCTCATGCTTCCGTACAAATTCATTTATCAAAGCGGCGTCCTCTTCTTGTCTTATAGCTTTGGTCTTCCGGTGATTGCGACCGATGTGGGTTCGCTCAGAGAGGAAATCGTTGAAGGAGAAACAGGTTTCATCTGTAAACCAGAGGATCCTCAGGATCTATCCGAGAAAATTGATCTATATTTTAAGAGTGAATTATTCAAGAATTTAGAAAAAAATCGAAAGATCATCATGGAATATGCAAACGAGAGATATTCATGGGATAAAGTTGGAGAGATCACTTACGGGGTTTATAAGGCATTCTTATAAGATGCCACTTGCCTCTCCACACGGTAAAGCAGGAAGTTAAATAATGGCTCGGAAAATAATCGGCGTTGTTCCCATGGCTGAGTTTGGGAAGCATCAAAGACTGTTTCTCACATTAAGCTCTCTTTTCCCTGTGGAGTTCCGTAAGTCTGAAGGGGATTCCTATGCGGGGTTGGACGCGCTGATACTGTTCGGTGGCGGCAGAGAAGGTGGTACAAGAGCTGCGGCAGCGGGGATTCGTTGTTATGTGGTTTTGAACACCGGCGGGAAGCCGGTCTATTGCGAATCAGCCAGCGTCAATTTTGGCAAGACGGCCAACCTTCATCCTTTTCTCCGAAATCAGACTCTGGTAGACGCGGATGTTAAGGAATTCGTTCCCCTTTCGCCAATGCCCGGTGAAGAACCGGTTGCCTCCAAGGAAGGGCACGTTTTGTGGATTTACCGGCCCGGAGGCAGGTCGGGCGTGGATTTCGTCGCTACGGCACCTCCGAAGATAGCCGATAATCAGTATCTCTATGAGTATTTTCAGGCAGGCCAATTCCTGCGCCTGCTGCCTCTGTTTCATTTTTTGCGCGAGGTGACGGAGGACCTTGCTTGGTCAAGCCCATCCCTTCGCGCCTGCTTTATGTTCGATGATCCAAATCTGCACCGTGGTTCGTACGGATATATCAACTACCAAGATTTATTGAAACATGCAGCAATCCATAATTATCACGTCAGCCTGGCAACCATACCAATTGACGCATGGCATGTTCATTCCAAAACCGCGAGCCTGTTTCGCGAAAACTCCTCGAGAGTTTCTCTGTTAATCCATGGCAACAACCATACACGCGAAGAGATGGCTTTCTCTGGCTCGGATGGCTACAAGTTGGGTCTTCTTGCGCAGGCGCTAAGACGTATCGAAAGATTTGAAAAAAATTCGGGGCTGGAAGTCTCTCGAGTCATGTCGGCGCCCCACAGTGCCTGCACCGAGGACATGATGCACCTCATGTTGCTGCTGGGTTATGAGGCCATCTGTTTACCCTGGGACTCGCTCTTTCGTTACAATCCACAGGGTCGTTGGTCCCCAACGATTGGCCTGGACATGCTTGAGTTTCAAGATAGCCGCCTGCCGATAATCCCAAGGGTCAGGTTGCGACCGGAATGGAATCCCGAGTTAAAATTATACCCTGACTGGAAGACAGGGATCATTCTCAGCGCCTTTCTCTCGCAGCCTGTCATCGCGATGGGCCATCATCAGGATGCGGGCGGCGGAATGGAGCTTCTGGCACAGGTCGCAGACATTGTTAACCGCTTGGGAAATGTCACGTGGACGAGTATGAAAGGCATAGCGAGATCAAATTACATGAAACGGTCAAAAGGGAAGCTGCTTAGGATCAAGATGTATTCGAGACAGATCGCACTTCAAGTTCCGGAAGGGATCGATGAAATCTCGATCGAGCGGCCATGGATTGCGGAGGACGGCAAGACCGAGATTTTGCTCTATAAACGAGCCGGAACAGGAATTCTGAAATTGACTACTGGAAGGCTGGCGACAGGCATCTCGGTTCAACCGCTGGATACCATTGAACTGGTGTCAGTTCCGAATACTACGTTGCCCCATACAGAGGTACCTTCACCGCCATTTCGTCTCTGGCCGCTGGCTCGCAGGCTCCTGACCGAAGGCAGAGACCGAGTGTTACCCATTCTATTCAAGCGCAAGCGATCTTTGTCAGTGAAGTAACGTCAATCTTTCATAAGAAGAACAACGGCAGCGAAGAGTTGGAGCCGTTGTGTATTATCAAGCAAGGAGGTTATGACGACAACAGACGTTTACGAGAGGTTAGCTGAGCACTTAGACGACCTACCAGCCGGGTTCCCACGCACTGAGAGCGGTGTAGAAATGCGCATTCTGCGCCGCCTTTTCACCCCCGAGGATGCCGAACTCGTTCTGCACCTGACACTGATTCCTGGGGAACCTCGTGTGATTGCCTACCGTGCGAAGATTCCGGTCGATGAGGCTGCCAAGCGATTGGAAGAGATGGCTAAGAAGGGCCTTATCTCATGCATCCGCAGGGAGGGCAAACCCCCTTTGTACATGGCCCTTCAGTTCGTTGTGGGCTTCTGGGAGGGCCAGGTGAACAAGCTGGACCGGGAGCTTGCCCAAGATGCCGAGGAGTATATGCCCACTTTTATTGACCAAAGCTTTTGGCGAGCCTTGCCCCAAGTGCGCACGATCCCCGTTGGAAAAAGCATCAGCCACCATACGGAGGTGATGCTCTACGAGCGGGCCGAAGAATTGGTCTCCGCCCAGAAGACTTTTGCTGTGTCCAACTGTATCTGCCGGCAGGAGCACCGTATTCTCGGCAAGGGCTGCGACAAGCCTGAGGAGAGCTGCCTAGCCTTCGGTATGGCGGCAGAAGTCATGGTGCGTACGGGCCGGGGCCGGACGATCAGTAAAGAGGAGACCCTGGCGATTCTTCAGCGGGCGGAGGAGGTGGGGCTGGTGCTGCAACCGTCCAACGCTAAGAAGGCCCTTTTTATCTGTGCCTGCTGCGGCTGCTGTTGCGCCGCGCTACGAAGCCTTAAGCGGCACCCTGAACCGGCAAACTTAGTGTATAGTCCCTTTTTGGCAAGCCTCAATACGGACGCATGCACGGGATGCGGCACCTGTGTCAAACGCTGCCAGATGGAAGCTATTCATTTGACCGATGACAAGGCGGTCTTGGATTTGAACCGGTGCATCGGTTGCGGCCTGTGTGTCACCACCTGTGCCACGAACTCCCTCTCTCTAACGCGCAAGCCGGAGGCGAAACAGCCCTACGTGCCCAGGGACATCATGGAGACCCATCTCCGGCTGGGAAAAGCCCGCGGCAAGCTGGGCACCGGCAAGATGATCGGGATGCAGGACAGGTCGAAATAGGAATGCCTATGCGTCCATAGCTGATAGGGAACAGGGTGGAAACTTGTTATTGTCAAGAACCCGTTTGTATTCCGTCGAATAAATTACCTCAGTAGATTTCGGATTAAGGCTACATACTCGACCGGGGAGCAAAAATATGGAAGAGGTTTTTACTAAAGTTCAGCAGGCTTTCCATGATGCATTCGATGTTGATCCGAAATTAGTTTCGATAGACACGACCCCTGATGACATACCCGGGTGGGACTCGGTAGGGCATCTGGCTTTGGCAAGTAGTCTGGAGTCTGCTTTCGGAGTGAGCCTCGATGTTGACGATCTAATGGAGATGGAAAACGTTCGTGAGATTGTGAGGATTCTTCAGTCGAAATTGGAAAAGGCTTGAAATGACGATCACTCCCGGATGTAATTTTGCCGAGCGGTTGGTCAAACGCTTGGGCCCATCATCCTATCTGATTGATGCCGCTACGGGGGAGATCATTCATCCGTCAGATTTGCCGCGGCTTATTTCGTGCTCCGGCGCCGCATTTCTCTCCGTCGGCTTGACCAAAGGAGACCGGGTACTTGTCGGCTGCACCTTGTCGCCGTCGAGCAGCATTGCCTATTTGGGCGCGATGTACGCGGGCCTGGTGGCAGTGCCGGTGGACGATCGAATCCTCACTGCGTCGGGGGACATGTTGGTCCGAGAAACCGGCGCAAAAGCGGTTTGGACGGAAAAGGGCCTATCCCTGAAATGGCTGACAGGAAATTCCATCCTGCATCTTCACGGTTATCTGACGGACAGGACCTCAGAAACGATTTCACCCGCTGCATGTGCGGAGAACGACTTGGCTGCCCTCGTCGCTACCTCCGGCACCACCGGGGTTCCTCGTTTCGTGATGGTGAGCCATCAAAACTTAATGGCCAATACCGAGGCGATCCTACGCAGCCAACACCTGACAGACGACGAGCGAGCCATGCTGATTTTGCCGCTCAACTATTGCTTTGGCGCCAGCGTATTGCATACGCATTTATACCAGGGTGGGGGAGTGGTGTTCGACCGGCGTTTCATGTTTCCGGACAAAGTTCTTCGTGCCATTGAGAAGCACGGCTGCACGACTTTCGCCGGCGTGCCAACCGTCTACAACATCCTCCTGCATCGGTCCAATATCAGGTCGATCCCGATGCCCAGCTTGAGGCGGTTCTTGCAGGCTGGAGGAGCGCTCGCTCCTGAACGTATTCGTGAAATGCAGGTCGCTGTCCCGACGGCGAAATTTTATGTGATGTATGGCCAGACGGAGGCGACCGCGCGTATTTCTTGTCTTTCCCCCGAGCGCTTGGATGAAAAGCTCGGCAGCGTCGGTCCTCCTTTGGACAATCTGACGATTCGTATCGTAGACGAGATGGGAAGGGATCTCCCGAAAGGAGAGGTCGGTGAGATACTCGTCAAAGGTCCGTCTGTCAGCAGTGGCTATCTCAACGATCCGGAAGAGAGTCGTCGCGTCTTCAAAGATGGCTGGCTCTGGACGGGTGACCTTGGTCACCTTGACGAGGACGGATACATCTGGATCCGGGGACGGAAAGGGGCCTTCCTCAAGATCAGAGGAGTAAGGGTGAGTTTTGCAGAAGTCGAGGCCGCGGTAGGGGCCATGCCCGGAATCTACGAGTGCGCCGCCAGCGCTGTTCCCCATGAGGAGGTTGGCGAGGCACTGGTGTTGTGGGTGGTTCCGGAGCAGGGAGCGCAGAATATAGCGGAACAGGTTCGCCGTAGGCTGCCGGTGCATTGGAATTGTCAATCGATCAAGATCGTCTCGGAAATACCTAAAAGCCCGCACGGGAAAATTTCCCTTTCATCCCTCCGAGGAGAATAATCGGCATTGATAGAAGCGCTTGGAGAGAGAATAGATAGGCTGCTCGCGAGTCCGGTCTACGGCATCCCTCCCGAGGAGAAATCGCTTGTCTTGTTGGAGATGCTGAAGGATGAGCTGGAATATGCCTGCGAGAGGAATTCGGGCCTCCAAAATTACGTTCGACACTGGCCCGTCGACTTTCGGCTTACCCGGAGAATTGCCGATCTTCCCTATCTGCCGGTCGGCCTGTTCAAAACCCAGCCTCCTCTGTCACTGGTTGCGCCGGCAGAGATCAAGAGAACGCTGACGTCAAGCTCTACGACAGGTCAGCAGCCCAGCAGAATTGCGCTCGACTCTTCGACGGCAAGGCGTATGACGAAAGGCGTCATTACCATCGTCCAGAATTTCATTGGATCATCCCGCAGGCCTTATCTGGTAGTAGACGTGCCGGGTTCCGTCCGAGGGGGACAAGAAATGGGAGCGAGGGGTGCGGCGATCCAGGGTCTTCAACCCTTTGCCACAGAGGCCACGTATTGCCTGAGTCAGGGCAACCAGGGACCGCTCACGCTGGAGCGAGATAAGCTATTAGAGTTTGCAGAAAGTCGGCGGGAATCCTCTGTATTGGTGTATGGATTCACATATATTCTCTGGAACCACCTGGTAAAACCGCTACTGGAGGATGGCACAGGACTCGATATGCCCGATGTTCACATCTTTCACAGTGGCGGCTGGAAACGCTTGCAGGATGAAGCCGTTGAAAAGCGCGCATTCAATCAGGCGGTGGCCCGGGTATTCGGGTGTTCCCCTGATCGGGTGATCGATTTTTACGGCATGGTGGAAAACGTCGGGATCATTTACCCCGATTGCCCGGCGGGAAACAAGCATGTTCCCGGATTTGGAGAGGTGATTGTCAGAGACCCCCTGACGCTCGAGCCCGTTGGGAAGGGAGAGCAGGGCATTGTCCAAGTGTGTAGTGTGTTGCCTACCAGCTTTCCCGGCTACCTTCTCCTCACGGAAGACATCGGTGAAGTCGTGGCAGAGGACGGGTGTTCGTGTGGCCGACGGGGCACTTGTTTCCGCTTTGCTGGACGGGTGCCGAAGGCTGAGATCAGAGGCTGCGGGAACATTGAAAGAAAACGATAGCGGGCTTGGGAGTCGCGGATTCTTTAATGAATGATTTCACTCATATCATAGATTCGCCGGAAGAGATCGTCGCCGCCGCGGAAGGACTTCGTCAGACCGCGATGGCAACGGAGATCACGCCCGATACGATTTTGGACGTGTTCGAGGCCTGGGCTTCCGCACTGGGGGCGCCCAACACGTCGAATATTCCCGGCGTCGCTTTCTTGCGTTTGTGGTTAAGGCGCGGGACGCTTGAGCCCATCATCCATCGAGAACTCGGACCGGGTGCGTTGCATCGTGACTGGGCGGAAGATGGCCGGGCAAGACTTAAGGCCTATCCTATTGGCGTCGTAGGCCACTGGCCGGCCGGAAACGTGGAAATCCAGCCGATTTTGTCTGCGATATGTGCACTGCTGGGAGGGAACGCATCTTTGGTGCGGATTCCTACCGATCTCGTCGACGTAACACGCCGTCTCATGCAGAAGCTGGATCAAAGTGACACGTCCCGTATTCTGACGGGTCGAGTTTTCATGGCTGCGTTCGATCATGCGCGGCAGGATTTACAGGAAGCAATGGCCCGAGCTGTTGATGGAGCCATGATTTGGGGAGGGGAGGAGGCGGTGTTAAAGGTAAGGGCGCTGCCGTTTCCCCACTGGGCAAGATTGGCCGTTTTCGGGCCCCGGATGTCTTTGGCGGCCATGGACGCTGACACCTGGTGTGACAAGCAGGAGCGAGAGTCGTGGTGCCGTCGCATCGCTCGAGACGTGTGGCAGTTTGATCAGCAGGCCTGTTCTTCTCCTCAAGCGTTGTTTTTAGAGAGAAACGCAGGCCACTCCCCGGAGGGGTTCCTGCAAGATCTCGGGAATGCCTTCGAGGCGGAGAACCGGCTTCATCCGCGGCAAACGATTCAAGCGGCCCTGACGTCGGCCATTTGCCAGGCCCGGGCGTCCTGGCTGCTGGACGATACCGCGAACAAGGCTCTTTTTTCACTGAGTCCTGATTGGACGCTTCTGCTCGGGTGCGGGTCTGAGATTCCCAAACCGATACAGGGGAGAACCTTGACGGTCCTCGAGGTGGATGATTTGTTCGAACCGATTTCAAAACTCGACGCAAATGTGCAAACGCTCGGGCTGGGGGTGAAGGACACTGAGAAAGAAGAGAAACTCGCTTCCGTGGCGGCAAGGAGAGGCGTAAACAGAGTGGTCAAGCTCGGGCGTATGCATGTCTTCACATCGCCCTGGGATGGCGTCGACCTGATCAGACCCATGGTACGGATGATTCGTCACGTGCGCTCGACAGAATGAATCAAGGACCCGGAGGGACAGCGAAGATGGTAGATGCCGGAGCGTTTCTGGAAGCGATGGAGAAAAAGGTGAAGATGTTTGCTCCCGCTGCCCGGGCCACCTTTGAGGCAAACGAATCCGTGTGTTCATGGCTGTTAACGCCCCTTGCGCGGTGGGCTCATGCCGCCTATGGAGACCGTGCGTTTGAGGACGCCGCTCGAGGATACGCCCGGTATTGCCTCGGCGTCGCCAAGTCGCAACAGGTGTATGAGCAGGCGGGCAAATATACTCCTGAAGACCTACCCGACGTCATATCGGAGGTGTACGAGGACGAGAGCTATATGGTCCCTTACATGTGGGCAGCCATACTCATTTATCCCTTCTGGCCATCGATGGTGAAGCACATCGCTTTATACCGGGATGAGTTCCTGAGAGCGCTCCCGTCGCAAGGCAATGTGATGGAGTTGGCCTCGGGACATGGAGTTCTTGGACTGCTGGCAGCAGAAGAACGGCCGGACATACGGCTTGAAGGCATCGACATCAGTCCGCCGGCAGTTGCGGTTGCAAACCGCCTTCTTGCTGTTTCCGGGCATAACCAGAGGGTAAGATTTGAGATCAGAGATGCCCTTGCCATCGGACAGGCACGTACAGACGACCGGTACAAGGGAATCATTGCAGCGATGCTGGCAGAACACCTGCAGGACCCGCGGCCTCTCTTCCGATCCATTTCTCACCTCCTCGCTGATGACGGGCTCGTTTTCTTTAGCACTGCCATCGAGTCCGCGCAGCGGGACCACATTTATGAATTCCGTCAAGAAAGCGAACCGCTGAAGATGGCGGAAGAAGTTGGACTCCGGGTGACACGGCTGATCTCCGACGCCAGCGTGCCTCCTGCCGGAGCCCATTTTCTTCCGCGCGCAGTGGCGATGATTCTACGTCGCCGCTGAGGGAGGTCCAACTCACACATGGCCATGAATTTCGAGGAAATCAAAGGTCTCTTGAAACAGAGATTCCCGTTCATTATGGTGGACAGAGTCCTGGAGATCGAGCCCGGCAAGAAGATTAAGTCCCTCAAGAACGTGACAGGAAATGAGATTCAATTCCTCGGGCATTTCCCTGAGTATGCCATCATGCCAGGGGTATTCATCGTCGAAGCAATCGGACAGAGCGCATCTATATTATTCAGTAGCAGTACGAAGAAAGGAATCGAAAAAGGTGAGGTCATGGTCCTGGGAGTCATAAACAACATGAGATTCCTTGCTCCTGTATACCCTGGTCAGACGATGCTGATCGAAGTGAACGTCATTAAAATGGTCGAAGATGCGGCGCTTGTCGAGGGGATCGTCACGGTAGAGGGCAACGTGGTCGCGACGGGGAAGCTTAGTTTTGCAAGAAAGATGCTCTAACTCACTCATGGCTGACGATGCGCTCGTTCGTATCTTGATTCTTGCCCGTGGGCAGCCGAAAATCGGCACGGTTTCATTGCTCACAACGTAGAGGGTTCATGGAAAGAACACTCGTCAGAAGGATGTTCAACAGAATACTCCATTTGATGGCGCGATTCTTGCCGGGATCAACCAATCTGAGGCCCTTCCTGCATCGACTGCGCGGCGTTAAGATACACGGCAAGATCTTCATCGGTGATGATGTCTATCTCGAAAACGAGTATCCCGAGTGTGTGGAGATTCACGACGGGGCAGTCATTGCGCTTCGTTCCACAATTATCGCACACAGCAGAGGGCCGGGAAAAGTTATCATCGAAAAGAATGCCGTCATCACGGTAGGCTGCACAATTGTCTGCTCCTATGGACAGAGTCTGACCATTGGTGAAGGCTCGGTGATATCTGCTGGGTCTGTTGTCCAAAACGACATTCCTCCTTATACTCTTTGCGCCGGCCCGCGGATCAAGGCAGTGGCCAGTGTAACCGTTCCTTTCACCTTAGACGTCAATTATCAAGACTTTGCCCGCGGATTGAGGCCCCTCAGAGCTCAAGTTAAAAAGGCGGAGCGATAAATGCCGCTGATCGATACCGGGCCAGAAACAAAAGAGTGTCCAGTCCCTCTAATGGGAGTGGATATGTCTATTGCGATGGTTCAAACGGAGTGCCTTTAGTAAGATGTGATAGTGGGGCCAGTGCGTCGAGTCGTCATACTCCTCTCATGGCTTATCCAATCATTAAAACGGATAGAGGAACGATCATCGATTTCAAAAATCGTGTCCAGACAAAAAGGTCATTTACAGGGCAACCCTTGCGTTTTGTTAATCTTGCGGCTCTTAATCATCACAGCACCTATTGCGGAATGACAAGCGCTATCCCCTCGGGTTGATCATGTAGATAGGTATTTCCGGAGAGGACGATGGAGAAAATTCTTACCGTGGTTGGGGCGAGGCCGCAATTTGTCAAGGCCGCTCCTGTTTCAAGTGTCCTGAGGAAGGATGCCAGGGATATCGAAATAATCGTTCATACGGGTCAGCATTATGACAGGACCATGTCAGATACCTTTTTTGATGAATTGGATATCCCTCGCCCAAATTACAACCTCGAAGTGGGCAGCGGAAGCCATGGGTTCCAAACGGCTGAAATTATGAAGTTGCTCGAACCTATTTTGATCGACCAGAAACCTGGGTTAGTGTTGGTGTACGGCGATACAAACTCCACTCTCGGGGCCGCCGTGACAGCAGCCAAGCTCCATATACCGATTGCCCATGTGGAAGCCGGTCTAAGATCTTTCAACAGAGAGATGCCCGAGGAGATCAACCGTGTCGTCACAGATCATATCTCTTCCTTGCTTTTCTGCCCGACCATCGCCGCTGTTCAGAATCTTGAAAAAGAAGGAATCACGAAAAATGTGTTCAATGTCGGGGACGTGATGTGCGACGTCATGGTGCGGTTCACCCCAAAGGCAGAAAGACAGAGCCACATTTTATAGGATTTAGGACTGATGGGCAGAGAGTACGTTCTTGCGACCATTCACCGGGCAGAGAACACGGATGATAGGGAGCGCCTCTATAATATTTTCTCTGCATTAAGAGAGATTGATCGGGAGATTAAAGTCGTTATCCCATTACATCCGAGAACACGGAAGATGCTTCTTCAGTTCGGTCAAGAGGATCAGCTGAAAGGTCTGATGGTTATCGGACCGGTTGGTTTCCTCGATATGCTATCTCTTGAGAAAAACGCCAAACTCATAGCCACTGATTCCGGGGGAATTCAAAAAGAAGCCTATTTTCAGCGCGTTCCTTGTGTAACCTTGAGAGATGAGACGGAGTGGGTGGAAACCGTGGAAGCCCGCTGGAACAAGGTCGTGAATGTCGATTCTATAGAGGGAATCCTCACCGCTGTTCGAACTTCCCTAACATTTTCAGGTGAAAGACTTCCCATATACGAGTACGGTGATGGAAGAGCTTCTGAAAAAATAGTAAGCACGATAGAAAGCTATCTAAACGATCCTACCAAATGAAGAGATTAAGACTTACGTGGTCATACGCAGAAGACGTTAGGGCAATTAGATTATCGAGGCTAACCGTTCAGGGTTGGCCCCGTGCCTGGTGGATAATGCTAAGGTTAAGGCCTCGACCAAGGGCGAAGCACAAAAGAAGCTAATCAAGACACTTCCGATACGAGTCTCGGATTCTACCATCCTCGATTATCTGACAACAAATCTTCCTTAAATAGTAAGAAAGTTTCTTAAAGAGGAAATGTTTTTCCTAAAAAGGGAAAAGTTCTTCCTAATTATTAAAACGTAGATAAACTTAAAATGCTTCATAAAACAAAATACAACAGTTATTTCAATATGTTATCTATTGGTTGGAACGGTGGCATTCATATTGCAATTGTACCTGAGTTGTATCTAAATGTTTGGCTTCCAAAGATCAAAAGTAAGTAAAATGAGGAGGGGGCAACAATGAGAAAGAATCACGTTTTTGGGATGGGATTTTTCATATTCTTTACGATTTTGTGGTGCACAATCCTATCGATCAACGTACAACCGGCCCAGGCTGCTACGTATACTGTAACAGTGAACGCGAATGGGAATGGTATAGGAGGAACCGTTTCATCGACCCCTGCTACTACCGGAATAAGCTACAATTATTCTGGCACTCCTACTTCGGGCAGCGCTTCATTTAATAGTGGGACGCAGGTAGTGTTGACAGCAGCGGTGGCGTATCCTGATGCAATGACCGCGGCATCCTGCTCGTCGGTAAACTGCTCCACGGCATCCTGGGGAGATACCTGCGCAAACGCGGGAGGAACACCGGGAACAGCGGCAGGCAATGGCACAACATTAGCCACCTGCACATTCGCGAGTTTAGATGGGAATAAAACTGTCGCTGTCACCTTTGAAGCAGATATAGCTTTAGTAGCTACGCCAACCTGTTCGTCTGAAACGAAATTTTATGGTACCACAGAGGTTGATCAGCTTTGCACAAGCGCTATTAATGGAATAGTGGATGGATCGGGTGGTCCCGTTCCTGAATTTAGTAATACTACTGGTAATCCTGATATTCCTGGTGATAATGCAGATCCTAATTATTTTTCAGCGGAGTGGGCCGCGGCGGGCGAGGCCCCGGCATACATTACGTTGACATGGACCACCCCTTATGTAGTGGACCGGATCGTTCTTTACGACCGGCCTAACAGTACCGATCAGGTTTGGACGGGAATAATCAATTTTAGTGATGGTTCATCGGTTGCAGTAGGGAATTTAAGCAATGATGGGGCAGGGGTTATATTTGACAGCGCCCATAATGCCGATTTCACACCTTCCCCTAAGACGATAACCAGCCTCACGTTCAACATAACCTCAGCTGGCGGTACGAATACAGGGTTGGCTGAAATTATGGTGTATGGACTTCCGATCCTCACAGTGACGGCTACGCCGGGGAGCAATGGGACCCTGGATCCATCGACAACGTCGCCTGCGAGCATAGTCTACGGTAATACGACTGCGTTCAAATTCAATGCGACTACAGGATATCATGTGGCAAGCATCACCGACACGTGCGGTGGGTCGGGGTATACTAACACCTCCAACTCGGTGAGCACATACACCTATACCACGCCAGCCATTACGGCCGCCTGTACGGTGAGTGCGACCTTTGCGATCAACCAATACACGCTGACGTACACGCCGGGGGCCGGCGGTTCGATCAGTGGGAGCAGTCCCCAGACGGTCAACTACGGTGGGAGTGGGACAGCGGTGACGGCGGTTCCTGCCACGGGCTATCATTTTGTCCAGTGGAGCGACCTCTCGACAACGAACCCGCGTACCGATACGGGCGTGACTGCGAATATTTCGGTGACGGCATCCTTTGCAATCAACACCTACACGTTGACCTATACGGCGGGGGCGAACGGTTCGATCAGTGGGACGAGTCCCCAGACGGTCAACTACGGTGGGAGTGGGACAGCGGTGACGGCGGTTCCTGCCACGGGCTATCATTTTGTCCAGTGGAGCGACCTCTCGACAACGAACCCGCGTACCGATACGGGCGTGACTGCGAATATTTCGGTGACGGCATCCTTTGCAATCAACACCTACACGTTGACCTATACGGCGGGGGCGAACGGTTCGATCAGTGGGACGAGTCCCCAGACGGTCAACTACGGTGGGAGTGGGACAGCGGTGACGGCGGTTCCGGCCCTGGGCTATCACTTTGTCAATTGGAGTGACAGTTCAACGGCCAACCCGCGTACGGATACGAACGTGACTGCGAATATTACGGTGACAGCGTCCTTTGCGATTAACACCTACCAGGTGACGGCTGCGGCAGGGGCGAATGGGAGCCTCGATGGGACGACCCCGTCGCCTGCGACCGTAAACTACAATGCGACGGCGGCGTTCAAATTCAATGCGAGTGCGAACTATCACGTGGCAACGATCAGCGACACTTGCGGTGGGTCGGGGTATACCAACAGCTCGAACACGGTGAGCACGTACACCTATACCACACCAGCCATCACGGCAGCCTGCGGAGTGACAGCGGCCTTTGCCATTAACACCTTCCAGGTGACAGCCGCGGCAGGGAGCAATGGGAGCCTTGATGGAACGACGCCCTCGCCTGCAACCGTAAACTACAATGCAACGGCGGCGTTCAAATTCAACGCGAATACGAACTATCACGTGGCGACCATCACGGACACCTGCGGTGGGACGGGGTATACCAACACCTCGAACACGGTGAGCACATACACGTATACGACACCAGCCATTACGGCAGCCTGCGGGGTGACGGCGGCCTTTGCCATTAACACCTTCCAGGTGACAGCTGCGGTAGGGACCAATGGGAGCCTTGATGGGACGACGCCCTCGCCTGCAACCGTAAACTACAATGCAACGGCGGCGTTCAAATTCAATGGGAATACCGGATATCACGTGGCGACGATCACGGACACCTGCGGTGGGTCGGGGTATACCAACAGCTCGAACACGGTGAGCACGTACACGTATACGACACCGGCCATCACGGCAGCCTGCGGAGTGACAGCGTCATTTGCGATTAACACCTTCCAGGTGACAGCCGCGGCAGGAACCAATGGGAGCCTTGATGGGACGACGCCCTCGCCTGCAACCGTAAACTACAATGCAACGGCGGCGTTCAAATTCAATGCGAGTGCGAACTATCATGTGGCAACCATCACGGATACCTGCGGTGGCACGGGGTATACGAACACCTCGAACACAGTGAGCACGTACACTTATACGACACCAGCCATTACGGCAGCCTGCGGAGTGACAGCCTCATTTGCGATTAACACCTTCCAGGTGACAGCTGCGGCAGGAACCAATGGGAGCCTTGATGGGACGACGCCCTCGCCTGCAACCGTAAACTACAATGCAACGGCGGCGTTCAAATTCAATGCGAGTGCGAACTATCATGTGGCAACCATCACGGATACCTGCGGTGGGTCGGGGTATACCAACACTTCTAATTCAATCAGCACATACACGTATACGACACCAGCCATTACGGCAGCCTGCGGGGTGACGGCGGCCTTTGCCATTAACACCTTCCAGGTGACAGCTGCGGCAGGGAGCAATGGGAGCCTTGATGGGACGACGCCCTCGCCTGCAACCGTAAACTATAATGCAACGGCGGCGTTCAAATTCAACGCGAATACGAACTATCACGTGGCGACCATCACCGACACCTGCGGTGGGTCGGGGTATACCAACACTTCTAATTCAATCAGCACATACACGTATACGACACCAGCCATTACGGCAGCCTGCGGGGTGACGGCGGCCTTTGCCATTAACACCTTCCAGGTGACAGCTGCGGCAGGGAGCAATGGGAGCCTTGATGGGACGACGCCCTCGCCTGCAACCGTAAACTACAATGCAACGGCGGCGTTCAAATTCAATGCGAGTGCGAACTATCATGTGGCAACCATCACCGACACCTGCGGTGGGTCGGGGTATACGAACACTTCTAATTCAATCAGCACATACACCTACACGACACCAGCCATTACGGGAGCCTGCGCGGTGAGTGCGACCTTTGGGATCAACCAGTTCCAGGTGACAGCCAATGCGGATGTGACTGGGAATGGTACAGGAAGCGTTTCATCAAGTGTGGGGGGAATCAGTTACAGCTATCCTACCACCAAGACAGGGACGACCACATCGTTGAATTATGGGACGTCGGTGGTGTTGACAGCAACGACGGGTGTGGGTTCGGCGGCTTCATGGGGAAATACGTGCACGACAGCAGGAGGTGCAGAGGCGGGTGATGGTACAACATCAGCCAGCTGCACCTTTGGAAGTTTGGATGGAAATAAGACCGTCACTGTCGCATTTGGCCTGAACCAGTATACTGTGACGGCAAATGTGGATTTGAGTGGGGATGGGATAGGAAGCGTTTCATCGAGCCCGGGGGGGATCAATTACAATTATCCTGCCAACAGCACAGGGACAACCACACTGTTGAGTTATGGGACGAAGGTGGTGTTAACAGCGACAGCAACAAAGACAGCGAAAACGGGTTCGACGGCTTCGTGGAATGGAACGTGCGCGACAGCAGGAGGCTCAGAGACAGGCAATGGCACAACATCAGCCACCTGCACCTTTGGACAACTCAATGCAACTGCGACCGTCACTGTCACCTTCACATACGACGCGACCATCACTACCCCGAAAACTCCAACGGGTCCCAAGACAGTGACAACGGGGACCGCTTATAAGTATGCTACGGGTGGGTCCTCTGTAAAGACTGGGGATCCGGTCGAGTACCAGTTCGACTGGGGTGATGGTACGGATCCTTCTCCCTATGGCTCTGCTTCGCAATCTAAAATGTGGCTGAGTGGTAGTACTTATAGTGTCAGAGCCAGAGCCCGTTCCACGTTGAATCACGATTTGGTTTCCGTTTGGTCCGGCGCCCTTGTAGTTTCCCCTACGGATAAACCTTTCATACATGTGACCTCACCCAACGGCGGTGAGACCTGGGTCGTTGGTACGACGCATCCGATTACATGGAATTCAAAGTACTTGGGCTCAACCGACACGATTTACTTATATTATTGGTATGCCGGAAAATGGTATCCGATAACAAACTCCATTGATACCCCGAGCATAGGTCCTTCTACAGGCACCAGTTCTTCTTATAATTGGATCATTCCTGATCTGCCTCCCACTTCTCCTGCATCGGGTCCGACCGTTCCGAAAAGCCATATGGCGTGGACTGCGATCTATATCGGCGATATGCAGACCAATGGAACTTGGCTGTGTTGGGATACGAATGACAAGAATTTTAAGATACTGGATAACGGGTGGGCGTTTACGATTTCCGGTGCAGACAAAGGAGGAGCAACTCTCTTCTTTAATACGGATGGTAGCTTTGATGGTTATGGAATTTCGCTTAAGCGGGGGATGTTCAAAATCCAGGGAAGTTACACTGTTGGTGCGAATGGTTCAATCAGCGGCCCCTATACACTCACTGACTTCGAATCTGGAGACGTATTGGTAAGCGGGAACATTACCACAGGGACTATGAACCCTAATGCGACGACGATGACATTGACATTGAAAGACTCGAGCAGTCCGCCTGTGGCTGTGTTTAGTATGTCGGGGGTATGGCTTAGCGATCTGACCATGCCTGAGAATTGGAGTGTTCAGATCTCAGGGAGTGCAAAGGGCACTATTAGTCCCAGTAATCCGCTAAAGATTGAGACTTATAAAGATCTCAACAATGAGCCCTATGCGAACGTCTTTGACGTCAGCGGGTCCGGGTTCCTCCCAGATGCGATCACGCCTATCTCGATCACTGGATATTTCTTCTTCACTCCACTCAAAACTGTATATGGATTTTTTGATCAACTCACTATCGGGAGCAACCCCGAGGAAACAGGAACCATTTCGGGGACACTCAATCTCTCAACGGGAAAATTCACATTCAACTTGACAACCACGAGCACCAACGGCAACGGACATAAATATACATTCGCTGGTGTTAAGGTAGTGGCACCATAACTTTATGCAAACGCATTTAATTTCTCGACGATAGGCCGCCTCACCTTCCCCTCTCCCCTGCGGGGAGAGGGATGGGTGAGGGGGGGGTCTTTTTTAATGGAAAAGGGGCGAACGTAAGCTGTCGTCCCCTTTTGTTTTTTGTTCAGCCGCAGGCTCCTGGTAAGCCTCCTGAAGCTTTCTCCTCATCGAAGCTTCCATCGACTTCGGTAAATACTAATCAGTCCATAATTGTATGGACGTTGAAGCCCAAATCCCTCCTACCCTCCCTTTACAAAAGGGAGGAATTTCCCCTCTTTGGAAAAGAGGGGTTAGGGGAGATTTTTACAACAATTATGTCTTTTTAATTATGGATTCCTTTGTAACTTACCGCATTCTCTTTTTTATAGCACTGACATCGGGGGATCAACGTCGTACTCCTAAACACTCCATACGGGCTCCTTTCTCCGCGGGTTTTCTTTCCCTCGGAAACTCAAAATCTACCGCCATTTTTGGAGCCGCTTTTTAAATTTCGACTAAGAATAGCACTGCATCCTTGTTCCGCGATTAATTTTTTATCACAACATTGTTAGTGACTTGCAAAATTGTACCAAGATGGAGTGACAAAAAACAAGCCATCCTTTTCCCTGTTTAATTCTAATTAACCCCATTTCTCTTGACGGAAGCCAAAAATTGGTAGTCACTCTATGGCATTCTTATTGCTACCCCCCGTTGTTGAGTGCGCTTTGCGACCATTTTTATAAATCAAGAGAAGGAGGGATAGCATATGAAAAGGGTTGTCATCGCTTCAATGATCGTTATGGCGGTTTGCGGATCGGCATTGGGTGCGGCACTCAACCTCAAGGCTACCTGGACTCCTCCGACGACCAACTCGGATGGCACGCCTTTGACCGATTTGGCTTCTTATAAGCTCTATCGAACGGATGGAACGAGGACGCTGATCAGCACCATTCAAGCCCCGAGCTCCTCTTATAATTTCTCAGTCACCGTCGCCGATCAATCTGCCGGCACTTTAACATTCGTAATAACTGCTGTAGATACAAACAGTAATGAGAGTGTGGACAGTGCACCAGCATCTTATCCTTACAATTTAAATACGGTTCCACCATCTGCGCCGAAAAACCTAACTGTTCAGAAACAATAAAAATTGTAAATATTAAAAACTTTTAATTTGACTTTTCTTTAAGAAAGAGGAATAAGAGGAATAAAATGCGAGCAGGTGATAAATTATTTCTGCGCTCTTTTTGGAAATGAAAAACATATAGTTTTATCAGTGCAAGTAAATAGGATAAATTCGTGTAAAATGGAATAAAGTGTTGTTAAAAGTGAGGATATTTTATGGAAAGAATGCTCGTTTCCATTAAGAACTATAGGTTACAAGTCTTTCTCGCGCTCCTATTTTTTGTGTGCTTCTCAATCTTATCTCAATCCGCATGGGGTGCGACTCTCAACCTCGACGCAACTTGGACGGCTCCGACCACGAACTCGGATGGCACGGCTTTGAAAGATTTGGCTTCGTTCAACCTCTATCGGACGGATGTGACACCGAGGGTGCAGATCAACACGTCGCCCATTTCCAAGACTAGCGGAACCACGGCGTCACCATACCCGTTCTCGGTTAGCGTCTCTGGGGTTGGGACGCTGTCCTTCTATGCGACGGCGGTAGACTCGGATGGAAATGAGAGCGCGCCCAGTGCAACAGCATCTTTTTCATATAATGTAACTCCCATAACCTGTACTGTGGCGAGCAATCCATCACTGGGGCCTCAGGTTACGGTGGATGGAATATCTTATTCAACCCCATACACGCCCACTACCTGGACGGTGGGTACGCAACATACCCTTGTAGCCACCTCACCTCAGAGTCCAACTTCAGGAGTTCGATATATTTTTACGAAATGGGATAATGGGTCGACATCCCAGACCCGAACAATCACTGTTCCATCTACCACCACGACTTACACGGCTTATTTTACTACCCAATACAGCCTCACTACTTCAGTCAATCCATCTACCGGAGGCACTGTTACGCCGGCAGGTACCACGTGGTATAATAGCGGCAAGAGCGTTTCGGTCTCAGCCAAGGCTAATTTCGGCGCCACATTTTCTAATTGGTCGGGTAATGTTTCAGGAAAAAGTTCCCCCATGTCTTTGGCTATGAATGGGCCGATGAACGAGGTTGCTAATTTTACGGAAATTCCGGAGGAGGTATCAACTCCTACAACTCCAAAAAACGTCACGAATGGGTTTACGGGTACATCTTATACCTTCTCAACGAAGAGCACCTCAAACCTCCGTAATCCTGTTGTATATCAATATAGTTGGGGGGATGGGATAACTTCTGACTGGGGTCCTGCGACTCAGTCCCACTTCTGGATTAATGAAGACACTTACAACGTAACAGTGACGGCTCAAAGTACAGTCGATGCAAATGCAACGGCAACTTCAAGCGCAGCTACTGTAACGATTCAACTGAAGCCTTTCATTCATGTTACTTCACCCAACGGGGGCGAGACCTGGGTCGTTGGCGCAGAGCATCCGATTACATGGAATTCAAATGATTTAGACACGACCGGGACCATTTACTTATATTATTGGTGTGCCGGAGCATGGCATCTGATAACAAGCCAGCCGGCGAACTCAAGCACAAGTTCTTCTTATAATTGGACCATTCCTGCAATGCCTCCCACTCCTCCTGCATCGGGTTCGCTCGTACCGAAAAGCCATATGGCCTGGACCTCGATTTATATCGGCAATATGCTGACAACTGGAACTTGGCAGTGTTGGGATACGAATGACAAAGGTTTCAAGATATTGGACAATGGTTGGGCGTTTACGATCTCCGGGCCAGACAAAGGAGGAGCAACTCTCTTCTTTAATGCGGATGAGAGTACCTTTGATGGTTGGGGAATTTCGCTTATTAAAGGGATGTTTAAAATCCAAGGGACTTACACTCTTGGTGCGAATGGGTCAATCGGCGGACCCTATACACTGACTGACTTCGAATCTGGAAACGTATTGGTAAGCGGGAACATTACAGGTACCCCGAACTCAAATGCGACGACGATGACGTTGACATTGAAAGACTCAAGCAGTCCGCCTGTGGCTGTGTTTAGTATGTCGGGGGTATGGCTTAGCAATCTGACCACGCCTGAGCAGGATTGGAGTGTTCAGATTTCAGGGAGTGCAAAAGGCACTATAAGTCCCAGCAATCCATTAACGATCGAGCCTTATGAGGATTCAAATAGTGTGGTCTATGCGAACATCTTTGACGTCTCCGGGTCCGGGACCCTTTCAGATGGGAACACACCTGTCTCGATCGAAGGATATTTCTTCTTCACTCCGAGCAAAAATGTATACGGATTTTATGATAACCTCACTATCGGTGGAAACAGCGAGACGGGATACTTTTTGGGGACACTCAATCCCTCGACCGGAAAATTTACATTCAACTTGGTCAGCGATAACGGACATAAATATACATTCGCCGGTATCAAGGTAGCGACACAATAACTATAGCTTATTAAAATCACACCTGAAAACCCCGCCGATCGGATGGGGTTCTCTAAAGGAAAAGGGGCGAACGCAATTGTCGCCCCTTTTGCTTTTTTTGAACCGTGAAATGGGAACTTTTAATTTGAGACTTTTAATTTCTCTTGAGTTTGAAAGAGGGTTATGATAGCCTTTAAATCCGGTAATAGAGACATGATGAATCCCAGAGTTTTACAAGTGGAACAATAGAAATATGGAAAAGTATCAATGACGGAAGAAAAAAGGGAAATCAAACCCCGATACGGGACTGTTAATTTTGAGAAAAGAAAGCACCCCAGGTTTAGTGTTGATCTGCCCGTTGAGTATGGTCAAACTGACCTATCCGTCGACAATGGCCGTGCGATGGATGCCAGTGAAGGAGGGCTGCTTCTCCGCCTTCCAGAGCAGATCGATATTGGTAAGCGTTTGAGATTGAAGCTTTTCTTTGCTATGGGCTCTGAGCTCCACGCTGTTGAAACCCTTGTAGAGGCGGTCTGGACAGATATTCACCTTGAAAAGGATTGGGGAGATTATCGGACCGGGGTGAGGTTTGTTGAAATTTCCACAGAGGACATGAGCAAGCTGAAGAAATTTCTAAAGAATCTTTCCTCTCCTTAGCCGGGATGAATCTTGACTTTAGGGCGTAGTTAGGGATCCCCCACAAATCCCAATTTAGAAAAGGAAACGCTTTTGTCGGCATGTCATTGCGAGCACCTGAAAGGTGCGTGGCAATCTCTTTGAAGAAGGCGAGACTGCTTCGTTTCACTCGCAGAGACAGTTTCCTAAATCGGGATTTGGGTACCCCCGCTCTTCTTGATTTTTTAATCCTTATCTGATATCCTAACGAATCAATTCGACTTGTCGGGCGCGAACGGTCAAAAGTTTGATGATTTCTTAACTTCTTGAATATAAGGGAGTTTAAAGCGGATCGCTTCGACAAGCCACAAACGCGTGTCCAAGGAATCATGGATGACCGATTGATGATTCTGGTTACCAATGATGATGGCATCCATTCGAAAGGCATTATCGTCTTGGCAAAGGCACTTCAAGAGATTGGAGATGTCTTTGTCGTCGCCCCGGACAGGGAGAAGAGTGCCATTGCGCATTCCCTGACCCTTCACCGTCCCCTTCGAGTAGAAAAGATCAAGAAAAAGTTTTATGCCGTGGATGGAACCCCAGCCGATTGCGTACACTTGGGAATCAATGCCATCCTTCCTGGGCGACCCCGGTTGGTCGTTTCGGGTATCAACAAGGGAGGGAATTTAGGAGATGACATTACCTATTCTGGAACGGTTTCGGCTGCCTTTGAAGCCACGCTGCTCGGTGTTCCTTCGTTCGCTATCTCCCTGGTCTCAAGGAGTCATTTCAAGTTCGATGTGGCCGCCCGGTTTGCCGTGAGGGTAGCACGATATATTCTCAAGAAGGGGCTTTCAAAGGATACGCTTCTTAATATCAACGTTCCCAACCTGGGCGAAAAGAAGATCAAATCCTATAAGATCACGCAACAGGGAAGATGGGTTCACAACGGAAGTGCGGTCGTAGAAAAGATGGATCCAAGGGGGAAAAAGTACTATTGGATCGGAGGTGGACAGCTTGTCTTTGACAAGAGAAAGAATACGGATTTTGAGGCGGTGTCCAATGCTTATATCTCTATCACACCCCTCCACCTTGATCTGACGCACTATCCATCCATCGGGCGATTAAAGAAGTGGAGACTTTAAGTTCCGGTCCCTCAGCCCGTCCTCTCAAGAGGCTGCGTCGTAATGGGGTAAAGGTAACAGACGTCATGCTGAACCAGGTCCTGAATTTAATTCAGGATCTAACGATTTCAGCATCTAACAAAATCAAGGAATTACGAGACCCTGAAATGAATTCAGGGTGACAAAACGATAATTGTGACACAGCCTCGTGGGAAAGGGCGACGTAAGGCTTATGAGGTTATGTCAATAAGGTGGAGGCTTTGAAGAGGCGGGTTTATATCGAGACCTACGGCTGTCAAATGAACGAACATGACACGGAGCGAATGCTTCGGCTCTTAGAGGGAATCTCCTACTCTGAGACGAAAGAGCCGAAAGAAGCTGACTTCATCCTCATCAATACGTGCAGCGTGCGGGAGAAACCAGAGCATAAAGTTTATAGCGCTTTGGGAAGATTCAAAAAATTAAAGGAGGAGAACGGGACCATTATCGGAGTGGCTGGATGCGTAGCTCAACAGGAAGGTGAACGGCTCATAGAGCGGATACCCTATCTGGACATGGTCATCGGAACCCAGGCCATCCCCCTGCTTCCGCAATTATTGCAAACGATAGAAGTTTCCGGCAAGAGGGTTTGTGAAACGGGGTTTGATAAGAATGGGAAATACTTGGAGGCAATTTCTCGCCGGAGGCCTCTTGACGAAATCAAGTCCTATGTGACCATCATGCAGGGTTGCGACCATTTCTGTTCTTTTTGCATTGTCCCTTATGTGAGGGGAAGGGAGCAAAGCCGGCCGAGCCACGAGATTATTGAAGAAGTGAAGGCCCTGGCTGAAGGGGGCATAAAAGAAGTTTACCTTCTCGGTCAGAACGTAAATGGCTACGGGAAGGGGTTAAAGGGAGAGTTAGCGTTTCCAGAACTTCTCCGTCAAATCAATGAAATCGAAGGTATCGAGCGGATCCGGTTTACCACTTCCCATCCAAGGGACTTGTCCGCAGAGCTGATACAAGCTTATTCGAGACTTTCCAAACTCTGCGAGCATATCCATCTTCCTTTTCAATCGGGATCGAATAAGATTTTAGAGGCGATGCATCGGGGATATGCGAGAGAATCGTATCTTGAAAAAATAGACCGTCTGAAGGAGACATGCCCTTCGATTGCATTGACCGCCGACGTGATGGTTGGATTTCCGGGAGAAGAAGACGAGGATTTTAGACAGACTCTCGATTTGATAGAGAAGGTTCGATTTGATGATCTTTTTTCGTTTAAGTACTCACCCAGAAAGGGGACCCGAGCTGCCGAATTTGAGGACAGGGTTGAAGAAAAAGTGAAACAGGATCGGCTCTTCATCCTTCAGGAAATCCAAAGGGAGATTACCCTTCAAAGGAATCAAGACCTCGTCGGGAGCGTTGAGGAGATCTTAGTGGAAGGCCGGAGTAAGCAGAGCGACCGGGACGTGACCGGAAGGACTCGGTCCAATAAGATTGTCAATGTTGAAGGCGATTTAAATTTGGTGGGGAAATTGGTTCGTATCCGAATTACCAAGGGTTATGCCCACTCGCTCCGTGGTGAATTCGTTTCTCCTCAATGCAGATTGCAGAGTGCAAATTGCGGAGCGAAATCCTCCGAGATGTTGATATAAAACGGAAAGGAGATGCCATGATCCGGCTCGAGCAGACCTTCATGAATTTTCTTCTCCAGCACCAGGAGAGACATAACCGCACATACCACTTCCTGATCCTCATGGACGCAATGATCAGTGCCGCAAAGCATATCCAGTACTACTATCTGACGGGCGCCCTAAAGGGAAACCTGGGGTTGGCAGGGGACATCAACGTCCAGGGTGAGGATGTTATGCGTATGGATCAAATTGCCCAGGAGATCACCATCCATTATTTGAAGACCTCGGAGCGGGTGATTCATGCGATCAGTGAGGAATCGGAAGAGATTATCCCGATGAATCCTGATGGGGGACGTTATTTTGTCTATTTTGACCCTCTGGATGGATCATCCAACATCCCACACGGACTGCCGGTCGGCTTTCTCTTCGGGATCGCCAAGCGTAACTTGGAAGGGCCTGAGGACGGCCACCTGAGAGCGGGGAAGGATTATATCGCTGCCGGCATGTTCGTGATTCCAACCGGGACATTCACCCTCGGGCTCAAGGATGCGGGCACATGGCGGTTCCACATCGATGAGACGATGGCTTTCGTCAGGCCAACCCGGATGGTTCTCCCGGAGGACAGCAAGAGCTGGGAATTGTCGTTCAATGCATCCAACCGCCACACCTACGCCGAATGGGTTCAGAAGTGGATCGCTGGAAACGAGAACAAATATGCTTTCCGGTACCTGGGTGCGTTGGCCGGAGATTTTCACAGGATTTTGGCGAACGGAGGCATGTTCATGTATCCGGCGATTGTCAATCACCCGAATCCGAAGAAGAACCGTCCCGAGGGCAAACTGCGCCTGATGTACGAGGCATCCGTGGTGGCCTTTATGTGCCGCGAAGCGGGCGGGACGGCCGTCAACGAAGCGGGGGTCCCGATTCTCGATGTTCACCCGGAAAAACTTCACCAGCGGACGGCCCTCTACGTAGGTTCCAAGAAGTTGGTAGAAGATATTGCCCAGGTCCTAAAGAACAAAGGTTAAGGCTAAGGCTGAGGTTAAGAATAGATTAATACCCCAACCTTCGATTTATGAAGTGAGGAAGCGAATTACGAATCACGAACACGAGTTACCAGCACGAGTCACCATAAAAGGAGGATGCCATGGCAAAAAGAAAAACTCTCCCGGCCGGTTTTAAGAAAGCTCTTGAGATAGGACGGCCACCCAATATCAAGAAGCTCTTCCCCAATTCAAATGCCCTGATCGTGAGCGGAAAAGTAATAGACCGGGCCATGATCGCCAAGGGAAAAGCGATCACGATGGCTGCAAACGGCCGAAACCAATTTGTCATCCAAGGACCTCTTCTGGCCGCGCAGCGAGCCAATGCCCCTGTCATTATCGAAATCGCAAAGTCGGAAGGAGGCAGAAAAGCCTACTGTGCGGTGAACTACTGGAATATTGCCATGCTGGTCGATACCCTCTGCAACCAGCTCGGAATTACCATCCCGGTGGCCGTCCATGCCGACCACTATGGGATTAGAGATGAAAAGGACCTTGAGGCGGCCAAGGTGGAGATTCCAAGCTTTTTTGATGCAGGAATGACCTCAGTTGCCATCGATGCCTCTCATCTTCCGGATGACAAAAACCTTTTAGCCAATATTGCCATCCATCCCTATATCCCTAAATGGGCTGGGCTTGAAACGGAAGTAGGTGAGATCAAGGGAGAAGAAGGGCTTTCCACGGTCGAAGAGGCCCTGTTTCTCATCCAGGGGCTCAATGCCCAAAGTATCTTCCCGGATTGGATCGCTCTGAACAACGGGACGACCCACGGGATCGAAGAGAAGGATTCCGGGATCCAGGTCCAATTGACCGCAGATATTCACAAAGCCTTAGAAAAATACAAGGTCTCCGGGGCCCAGCACGGAACCTCGGGGAACAGCTCCGAAAGGCTTCGCGAAATTGCTGCCAAGACCCATACCACAAAAGCCAATGTCGCCACGGCCCTGCAGATGATCTCGTGGGGTGTTCAGGTGAACGATTATGGAAATGCTATTCTGGACGGAGATGGGAATTTCAGCAAAGTGAAAGGAGAAGGAGTCCTGGAGGAGATGTGGGGTGAGATGGTGGCTTATGCCCAATCGAAGGGCTGGAAAAAGGGGGACTATAAAAATCTTAACCTCCCATTTGAGAACAAGCTGCTTGCCCAGCCAAAGGAGATCAGAGACCGGATGGTAAAGGAAGTGGAGGACTTCGCTTACAAAATGATGACAGAGGTTTTCAATTCCCAGGATACCGCTCCCCTCGCGATCGAGGCCATTTTAAAGAAGGGCTCTTATAATCTTGGTCCCAAAGTCAGACGAATGGAAGACCCTGCGGAATGGACCGAAAGCAAAATTACAGATAGGGCTGCCCACCTTGGAAGCGATAAGGGAGTCGCGGGTAAGTTCGATGATTAGCTTTCCTCTCATCTTTCCCGTCTCCCTCATTGAGGAGATGGGCAATGAGGGGCGAAGCGCAGACTCTGGGAAATGGTGGGTCAACCTTTATGAAATACCCTCATTGAATTTGAATGAGGCCACCATGGGCATCTGAAGGATGTAGCGTTAAGCTCGTCATTCCCGTGAAAACGGGAATCCAGGAGACTGAAGAAACAAACTGGATTCCTGCCTGCGCAGGAATGACGGTCAAAAAGGATGAGAACAGGTAAGATCGACTTCAAGTCAATGTGTTATGTCAAACCCCTCGCCCTCAAGGCGAGAGTAGTTTAGATTTGAAACTCTGAACCCTGAACTCAAAACTTTGATTACGTCTGTTTCATGACAACGCTGGAGATGATATTGGCGGCCTCATCTCCTCGATCGGCGGCATTGCTGAGATGGCGGTAAATCTCACGCATCTTGAGCATATAAACCGTGTCCGTTCCCTTGAAAAGGTCGGCTAACGCCAGATGATAAGCTTCCTCCATCTGGTTCTCGTAAGATTTCGCCTTAACGGCATGGGCTAAGGCGATCTTCGGGTAGTCTTTCAGGATTTTGACCGCATCGTTTAACTCCCTCGCTGACTTCCGAAGGATATCAACCATCTCTCTTATATGTTCGTCTCCCTTGACTCCGTAAATCTCCATCTCATCTACGGTGGTTTTGGCATAGTCTACGACATCATCGATGGCCCGTGAGAGGGCATAAATATCCTCACGGTCCAGAGGGGTGACAAATGTCTGGTCCAGTTCCTCAATCAGAATTCTTCTCAGATCATCCGCCTCGTGTTCGACATTTCGCACGAGATTGGCATTCTCCTTTGTTCCATTCTGTGCAAAATTCCAAAGGGCCTCCAGACCCTCCAGGGCCTTGGAAGCTTGACGAGAAAGGATCTCGAAGAACCGGTTTCCATCTTGGCCGAATAGTTTTCTCTTTTTAAAACCGAATACCATCTTACCCCTCCTTTACCGGGTTACAACTGAGAACATGAAATAGTTTGCATTAGGAACCACAAAAAGTTGTCATTGCGAGCCCGCAGGGCGTGGCAATCTCGCTTTGAGATTGCTTCGTCGTTGCCTGCCTACCGCAAGCACTCCTCGCAATGACCTGCTGAGGTTAATGCAAACTATGAAACGAGGCCGAGAAGTTGCTCGGGGTTTTCAAACACCATGTCCGCCCCGGCCTTTATCAAAGATTCTCTCTCGATTTTCTTGTGCCGATGGCTGCTCAGAAATCCAATGGCGAGTATTTGCAAATATTTTTTCGCAGCTCGGACGGCCAGCATGTCGTCCACAACATCTCCGACGTAAGCGCAGTGAGGGTTTGGAATACCGATCTCTTGAACTACCCTTAAGATGGAGTAAGGGTGAGGTTTTGAGCATCCTATCTTCTTTCCTGTTGAACGGAAGATATGGTTTTCCTCTGCCTCACATTCATTCAGCGTCACCATACTATCAAAATAAGGATGAAGGCGAAACCGTCTGAGCGCGAGTTCTGCTTCAAATCTTGGCCGGCCACTGGCAATGCCCATCCGCGCCCTTTTCCGGAGGGCTGATAAAATTTTTCGGTGGATCAACGGCCTTTCTTGCAGATAGAGTCCTTCGCCTTTATAAAAGATGGGGCGTAGATGATACTGATGAGCAAACATCCTCCCCAAGTAGATCTCTTGAAAGATACGTTTTAGCAAATTTTCTCGGCCGGGATCTCCCACCCCATAAAGCCACCCCTCCCAAGAAGCTCCTAAAATCCGGCGAATCCCCTTTAACCCTCCTCCATTTGATTTGATCTTTCTTAGAAAGAAAAGGAGGTCCTTCCTCTTTAACGGGGTGGTTGTCTTCTGACGGATCCGGGAAGCTTTTGTCGTGAGATAAGAAACAACCTCCGGAATGGAAGAGAATCTCTTCCGTTTCGGAAGAGGAAGAATGCCTGAGAGGGAGAGGAGATAGAGGAGGAGTCCGGAGGTCAAATCCCAGTCATTATTGAAGCCCCCTGCCGTTTTGAAGAGGGAGATTTCCTCGTCCGTGATCCGACCCCTTCGGCCTCTTTTTTTAAATCCGAGGCAGCTCTCCAGGTAAATCTGGATGGTCCGCTGGATGGTTTTGCGATAAGACTTTGAGACATCAATGAGAACGCCATCCATATCGAAAATAAGAATATCCAAATTCATAAGATTCCAGTTATCAAATCCCAAATTACAAATAATAACCAATCACCAAATTTCAAATTCAAAACCTCTTTCCGCAAAACTTGTCTATGTATTTCGGCCATTGAAACTTTGGTCATTATTTGGTGCTTGGTCTTTGGGATTTGGTGCTTATTTGTTAACCTCTTCCATGACTGCCTGGACAAGGCTTTCCACATCTAACCCCTGCGACCGATAAAGCTCGTCCGGCTTGCCGGAACTGCCGTATTGCTTGATTCCGAGCTTTCGAAAACGTACCCTCAGGCCGCGCTCTGCGATGAAGTTGGCGATGAGACTACCCAGACCGGTCTGAATATGATGGTCTTCATAGGTGATGAGGATTCCCGTCTTAGCCGCTTTGAGGATGGCTTCACTATCTAAATCGCTTGAACAGGAGATGTTGAGGACTTGCACCGCCGCTCCTTTTTCTCTTAATTTTTGCCAGGCTTGGATGGCCTTGTGAACCATCCCTCCCATTGTGAGGATAGCCGCATCCTTTCCGTCCCGCAGCAGATCGGCATGACCATACCGAAATTCATAAGGGTGGCCAAACAGAGGCGTCCCTTTCTCGGTGAGGAGGATTGGAATAGAAGACCTCCCCATGATGACAACGAAATTTCCATGGGCCTTTGCAACGTATCGAGTCACACGATCGGTTTGGTTAGGGTCAGCAGGGATGATCATCTTATATCCAAAGAGATTTTGCATCACCCCGACGTAGTCGATACATTGGTGCGTTTTCCCATCTTCGCCCACATCGAGGCCGTTATGGGTGCAGATGAGTTTGAGGTTTGTCTCGTTGATATCGTTGAGACGGTGTTGATTATACGTCTCATCCACGCCGAAGACTCCAAAATCTGCAAAGAAAGAGAGAAGACCAAGAGTGGAGATAGCCCCGGCGATAGTGGCCGTATTATGCTCCTGGATTCCTCCCTGGAAGAAATGCTCGGGAAATTGTTTAGCGAATGCTGCCGTTTTGACGGAGGAGGCCAAATCACAATCGAAGACCGCCATGGGAAGGGGGGAGTCCGCTTGAACGCTGGTTTTGGCGATATCGACCAAGGCATTTCCGAAGGCCGACCGGTTGTCCAGTTTCCGATCTTTTTCATAATTTTTCGGACTCCCGATTTGGATAGAGGGAGAGGGCACCAGATATTTTCTTCCTGCAAAAGAAGGAGTTCCCCAATCCTGAATGCGCCTATATCGATCCAGATCATCCTCGACTCCCAATTCCCGGATGGCCCTCTTACATTCTTCGAGGGTGAGGGCCTTTCCGTGAAACTCCTCCTTCCCTTCCATGAAAGAAACCCCTTTTCCCATTGTGGTGTGGGCCAGGATGAGCGTCGGATGTTTAGAAAGGGCTGCTTGACGGAATGAGGTATAGATCTCCTGAAATTGATGGCCGTCTATCTCCATCACCCGCCATCCGTCCGATTCGAAATTTCTCACGATATCCTGGGGCATGATCTCTTGAGTGACTCCGCTGATCTGTCTACAGTTGAAATCGATGATCGCAGTCAGGTTATCGAGACCATATTTGACAGCGAAACGGCGGGCCTCGGAAATTTGGCCTTTCTGCTGTTCTCCGCAACCCATGGCGACAAACACATGAAATTCTTTTTTTAAGATCTTTGCCCCTAAAGCGAATCCACAACCCGCTGACAATCCCTGTCCCAGATTGCCGGTATTCCACTCGACCCCGGGGATCCCTTTCTCGACATGCCCCTCAAAAGGACTCCCTGCTTTACGAAAAGTAGCAATGGCCGCCTCGATTGGGGAAAAACCCACACGGCCCAAAGCTGCGTATACTCCCGGAGAGGTGTGGCCATGGCTGATTACAATCCTGTCCCTGTTTGGGTCGGAGGGAGAACGAGGATCGACATTGGCATAGGAGTAGAGGACCAGATAGAAATCAATGGATGACATGGACCCACCGGGATGTCCTGATCCGGCAAGGGTGGTCATTTTCAAAATATCGCCTCTTGCCAGCCTCGCCAGCTCGGATAACCTTTCGAGAGATTCTTTATCCAGTTTTTCAGCATCGAATCTTCTCCCCTGCATCTTTTACCTCCGCTTCGACATAGATTAATCCTAATAGCATATTTGCCGCCAATTTGGGAAGAGATAAATGTGAAGGTGACGATTGAAAAAATTTTGGTACTGTGTTTTCGTTGACAATTCTTCAATTTGGATATATTGATTTAAGTTGAGATCAACGTAACTCCCAGAATTCTCTCTGCGCCGAAAGGCTGTGTTGCAATGCTTTTTTGTCATTGCGAGCGAACGAAGAGAGCGTGGCAATCTCTCTATTTTCAAAACCCTGGGAGATTGCTTCGGTCGTTTCACTTCCTCGCAATGACATTGCCATACAGTCTCTGCTGAGGACGGGTAGCGTCTTGGATTGGAGGCATACTATGATCATCGGAGTGCCGAGGGAGATTAAAGAGGGTGAGAAAAGGGTGGGCATGACCCCACAAGGCGTAGATGCCTTAGTTGCCCACGGCCATCGCGTGCTTGTGGAAAGAAGGGCGGGGGAAGGCAGCGGTTTCTCCGACAGGGAATATAAGGAAGCTGGAGCAACACTCGTCGAAAAGGCGAGGGATGTCTGGAACGAGGGCGAAATAGTGGTGAAAGTCAAGGAGCCCTTGGAGCCAGAGTTTCCACTGATGAGACCCGGTCAAATCCTCTTTACCTATCTTCATCTGGCTGCGAATCGGGAACTTACCCTAAAATTGATGGAACGCCGGATCGTTGGAATTGGGTATGAAACGGTTCAGGGTCAAGATGGATCCCTCCCCCTACTTCGACCCATGAGCGAGATTGCGGGAAGGGCCTCAGTTCTTGCAGGGGGGATGTGCTTAGAAGCGAGGCACGGAGGAAGAGGTGTTCTCCTGTGCGGGGCGTCGGGCGTTCCTCCGGCCAAAGTGGTTATTCTTGGAGCAGGGGTGGTGGGCACCAACGCCTGCAAGGTTGCTTTAGGGATTGGCGCTCGTGTGAGCATCCTTGATATTCATCCGGAGAGGCTAAGTTATATCCATGACATCACACAAGGGCATATTGCCACTTTCATTTCCAATCGAATGACGATTGGGGAAGAAATTGCAGGTGCCGACCTTGTCATCGGGGCGGTCCTAATCCCGGGCGCCCATGCACCCAAGCTGGTGACTCGCCAGATGCTCAAAAGGATGCGCCCTGGTTCTGCGGTGGTCGACATCTCTGTGGATCAGGGCGGCTGTTTCGAAACCACACGACCCACCACTCATGAGAATCCCACGTACGTCGAAGAAGGAATTGTCCACTATTGTGTGACCAATATCCCGGGCGGCTTTCCAAGGACTTCCACGTTCGCCCTCACGAATGCGACATTTCCTTACGTCCTTGAGATTGCAGATAAAGGTTATGGAAAGGCTATGGAGGAGAATGCGGCATTGAGGAAAGGGCTTAATCTGATTGACGGGAAGGTCGTCTATCAGGCTGTCGCAGAAGGCTTTGGATTGCCTTTCATACAAAATCCCTTTTCTCCCCCTTCTTTGAAAACCCTTTCTTGATAGAATAAACGCGGTTGGAAAAAGGAGGAGTGGATATCGAAATGAGGAAGGTATCCAACAAAAAAAGGTTGACTATCGCGATCGACGGCCCTTCGGGCGCCGGAAAGAGTACAGTGGCGAAGGCGTTAAGCAAACGATTGGGCTACCTTTATACTGACACGGGAGCGATGTACCGGACTGTTGCGCTGAGGGCGAAAGAAAAAAGCATCTCTCCGGAGAATGAATCCGCGCTTAGCCAGTTGGCCGAATCCCTTTACATCACCTTCGTTAGAGAAGGGGAACAAACCCACATTTTTTGTGATGGAGAAGAAATTACAGAAGCCATCCGCACCCCTGAAATCAGCCGCCTTGCCTCTTACATCTCGAGACAAAAAGGAGTGAGAGAAGCTCTGGTCCGGATGCAGAGGGAGATAGGAAAGGAGGGGGGCGTCATCCTGGAGGGGAGGGATATCGGGACGGTGGTTTTTCCTGACGCCGATGTAAAATTCTATTTGGATGCTGAGAACGATGAAAGGGCGAGAAGAAGATATCATGAAATGGTCCAAAAGGGGGTAAACGTGAATTTGAAGGAAACACAGGAAGACTTGGCACAAAGGGACCATAGTGATATGCATCGGAGCCATTCCCCTCTCAAGAAGGCAAACGATGCCGTGTTCATCGATTCCACCCATCGCTCTGTGGCAGAGATCGTGGAAGAGATGGTCCGGGTTGTGAAGGCAAAAGCGAAAATCCAGTTGAGAAGACTGGATTCCGGATCAAGTCCGGAATGACAACCAGAGTAAAGGGACTTTTGACGCACTACACTAGTGTAGTGCGTCATAAATAACTTGACTTATGATATGGCTTCTTGTATGCTAAGGCATTATGAGAACTGCAAGGCCCATTGTATTGTCCCCAGAAGAAGACTCGACGCTCAATGCATGGGTACGGG